>Ga0302202_10001576_pt1 | contig 28209 bp, 15 predicted proteins | sample II_Bog_N3_3_FD_194579 | JGI IMG/M metagenome (GOLD analysis project Ga0302202, IMG submission 194579) | Peat permafrost microbial communities from Stordalen Mire near Abisko, Sweden - II_Bog_N3_3 | ecosystem: Environmental > Terrestrial > Soil > Wetlands > Peat | place: Sweden: Abisko...
CCCAGCTCGACACCACCTCACTGAACGCCGCCGTCACCGCGGCGCAGTCCGACGTGGCCACGGCCCAGGCCAAACTCACGGCCGACGAGGCCAGCCAGACGGCCACGACCACCACGGCGGCCACCACCACGGCCACCACCAGTGCAGCGGGCACCGGAGGTGGCGCCGGCGCCTCGGGCGGTGCGCCGAGCGAGGCCGTCTCGGCTGCCAGCAAGCAGGTGCAGCAGGCCCAGGCCACCCTGGTGGCCGACCAGCAGCTGGCCGACGCCGACCAGCGACAGGCCACCGCCGACCTGACCCAGGCGGTCACCGTCTGCAACGCGTCGACCGGGTCGACGGCCCCCAAGGGCTCGTCGAGCTCCTCCCCCGCCTCCACGTCCCCGTCGTCCTCCACCCCGGCTCCGGCCGAGACGCCGCAGACCGAACCGACCACCACGACGACCACCACGACGACGACGCAACCGTCGTCCCCCGACACCTCGACCGATACCGGTGCCTGCTCCAGTGCCCTCCAGGTGGTCGTCGCCGACCAGGCGAAGGTCTCGGCCGACATCAAGCAGGTCATCACCGATGAGAACGCACTGAGCACGGCCATCAAGCAGCAGGAGGCCGCCCTGACCGCCGCCGCCGGATCGTCCTCGGGAAGCGGTACGGGGAACGGGTCCGGATCGAAATCGACCGGCACCTCCGGCACGTCCGGCACCTCCGGATCGACCGGTACGTCGGCGGGCACCTCCTCGTTCAGCGGCAGCGGCAGCGGCAGCCAGTCCTCGAGCGGCACCGGGGGCTCCACGACCACGCCCGCCTCCCCCGAACAGCTCGCCGCCGACCAGGCCGACCTCGACGCGGCGAACGCCCAGGTCGCCGACGCCCAGCAGGCCGTGGCCAACGGCACACTGGTGAGCCCCATCGCCGGCACGGTGGCGGCGGTCAACCTCGTGGTCGGACAGTCCGTCACGGGGAGCGCCAATTCGTCCTCGGCCAGCAGTGCCGGCATCGTGGTGCTCGGGCCCGGATCGTTCGAGGCGTCGACCACCGTACCTGTCGCCGACATCGCCAAGGTCGCCGTCGGCCAGGAGGCCATCATCACCCCGGACACCACCGGTAAGCCGGTCGACGGGACGGTGAGCTCGATCGGGATCGTCGGGACGACGACGACCGCCGGTTCGACCACCTACCCGGTGGACATCTCGGTCGGGGACTCGACGGGCCTCACGCTGATCTCCGGCGCCGATGCCTCGATCGGCATCGTCATCGACAAGGCGGAGAACGTGACCACGGTCCCCACGTCGGCGGTGTCCACCATCGGCACCACCAAGCTGATCAGCACCTACGCCAACGGCAAGGTCACCACGACCAGGGTGACGGTCGGCACGGTCGGTGACATCCTCACCCAGGTCACCTCCGGCGTGAAGGTCGGCGACCAGGTCGTCCTGGCCAACCTGAAGACCCCGTTGCCCACGTCCTCCGGCTCGACCACGACCGGTGGTCTCGGAGGTGCGTTGAGCGGCACCACGGGAGGCGCCGGTAGCGGGGCCGCCCGTTTCGGTGGCGGAGGGTTCGGTGGCGGCGGGTTCGGTGGTGGCGGTGGCGCCACCGCCGTCCGTACCGGCTGAGCACCTGGACCGACGCCTGTCTCGGGCCGCACGACCGCACGACAGCCGGACCCTGACGACCGGCCCCTGGCGACGAGCCCGCGACCGTCCTCCGGCCCGTCCGGGTCCGCCCTAGCCGACCTGGGCCTCGAGCAGGTCGGCGGCGGCCGGGGCGCCCCCGGCCGCCCGGAAGGACGCCCGGACCCGCTCCGCCCCCTGGCGGTACTGCCCGTCGTCGATCACCTCGGTCACCACCCGCCGGATCTCCGGGGCCTTCACCCGCCCGAACCGGATCCGCAGGCCGGCACCGGCGCCGACGACCTGGTCGGCCACGATGGGCTGGTCGTCGCGGATCGGGGCCATCACCAACGGCAACCCGTGGGCCAGGGACTCGCACACCGTGTTGTTGCCGGCATGGCAGACCACGGCGTCGAGGTGCGCCAGGAGGTCCAGCTGGGGAACGGACTCCCGGACGAGCACGTTGGCCGGGACCTCACGCTGGCGTTCCGGCGGGGCCACCACCACCGCTTGGACCGGTCGGCCGGTACCCCCGGCCCCGCCACCCGACGTGACCTGCAGCCCGTCGAGCGCCTCGAACATCTCGGCGAAGAACCGGTCGCCCGCCCCGACGTTCACCGTACCGAGCGACACCAGTACCTTGGCCGATCCAGCATCCAGCCACTCCCAGGGGAACGGCGGGGACGGAGGCCGGTTGCCGAACGCCGGACCGACGTACGCCGTCGACGGCGGTGCCCCGGCGGCCGACGGCCCCATCAGGAGCTCGGTGGTGAAGGCCAGGATCAGGCGGTCGGAGAACCGCAGGTCGCCCACCCGGGCCTCGGCCTCGGGAACCCCCAGCTCCAGCTGCGTCTCCACCAGCAGATCCTTCACCCACTCCCCGACCTTGGGGAGGACCTCGAACGGGCTGGTCAGCTCGGCCGGCGTGGTGGCCGACGTCACCCAGGGCACGCCGTGGCGGCGGGCGGCGATGGACCCGGCGATGGCCTGCTGGTCGGCGATCATCACGTCGGGGCGGAATTCCTCGGTGGCCGTGTCGAACCCCGCCGCCGTCAGCCGGGCCAGGGGGATGAGGAACTCCTCCCAGAGGAATTTGAACGCCGCCGGACCCCGCATGCTCGACGCCCGCTCCCGCACCGAGGCCACGGTGGCCTTCTCGAGGTCCTCGCCGGCCGCGAAGAGGCGGGCCCCCGAGGGCAGCAGACTGGTCAGGATCACCGGCGGCCCGGCCCACGCCACCTCATGACCCCGGGACGCGAGCTCCGCCCCGACGGCCACCGTCGGATTGACGTGGCCGCTCAGGGGCGGGACGGCGAAGAGGAACCGGGCCACCGTCAGCCGTCGTCCGTCGCCGTGGGCGCCGTCGCCTCGTCCACGACGTCCCGGTGGTCGGGGATCGCCGTGACCCGGCCGGATTCGTCGGTGCGGGCGAACTCCTGCATCATCTCCAGCCAGTCCTCGGGCAGGTCGCCACCCTGCGGGGGCCAGGGCGAGTCGGCCGGGTACCACGGTGGGCGGGGCGCCGCCTCCTTCAGGGCCAGTGGTCGGTAGAGGGTCTCGCGTTCGGCCGGGTCACCGTCGATGACCCCGGCGTCGGTGAGGGCCAGGGTCGGCGGCAGTTCGCCCGCCCGCATCCGGGCGAACCATGCCGTCAGGTCGTCGCGGACGTCGGTCGGGGCCTCCAGCACGATCAGGTGGGTGCACCCCTCGTAGAGGTGGAGCTCGCACGAGGGGAGGACGGCCGTGAGTCGTTCGGCCCAGTCCCGCACATCGGAGTGCTCCCCGCAGATGATGAGGACGGGGCACGTGATGCCGTTCAGGTCGTCCTGGGTGAAGGCCGGGGACTCGGCCAGGTCCTCGACCAGCGATGTCTGGTGCAGCAGGATGTCCGAGTTCCGGGCCAGCCGCTTGCCCTTGCGGCCACCCGAGGTGTCGAGCCAGTTGTGGACCTCCTCCTGGTTGAGGAACAGGCCGGCGAACTCCAGGGTCCCCACCATCTGCTCGTGCCAACCCTTCACGGCGATGTGGGCCTCGATGAGGGTCAGACCGGCCACCCGCTCGGGGTGGTGCACGGCCGCGGCCACGGCCAGAACCCCGCCGAAGCTGTTCCCCACCAGGTGGACCGGCCGGGTGATCCCGAGCGCGTCGAGGATCCCGAAGAGGTCCTCGACCTGCTCCTCGACCTTGTAGCCCGTGGGCGGGCGCTCGGACAGGCCGTGGCCCCGCAGGTCGTAGATCACCACCTCGGCGTGCTGGGCGACCGGATTGGCCACCGTGTAGTACCAGCTCGACGAGTTGTCCACGACCAGTCCGTGGAGGAAGACCACCGTCGGGTCGCCGTCACTCAGGTGCTGCACGTTGAACCGGGCGCCGTTCACCACGACGTCAGCCATGTTCCGCTCCGTTCCTGTGACTGCTTCCGAGGGGTGCGCCGGGTCCGAGGGGTGCGCCGGGTCCGAGGGATCCGAGGGATCCGAGGGGTCCGAGGGGTGCGCCGGATGCGCCGGGTGCGCCGGATGCGCCCGTCGCCTCCAGGCCGTCGAGGAACTCCCGGACGGCCCGGGCCAGCTCCCCCGGAGCGTCGACGTGCAGGGCGTGCCCCCCCGGCAGCACCTCGACCCGCCGCCCGGCGGGCAGCAGTTCGACCAGTGCCTCCACGTCCCCGCGGAACGGCGAGTCCGAGCCCACGGCGCAGAGGACGGGCATCGGCAACCGGGCCAGCGCGACCGGGTCCAGGACCGAGTCGCGCCGTACGTCCTCCAGCACCGAGGTCCCCTCGAGGAGCAACTCGTCCGCCGTGGCCCGGTGACGTCGGCTCCGGCGTCCGGCCTCACGGGCCCGGTCGGAGTCGGCCGGACGGTCGTCCCCGGTCCACCGTCCGGTCGTCCCGGCGTCGGCGAAGACGGGGGCGGCGCCGTCCCCGCCCCCGGGCACGAAGGAGTCGACCAGCACCACCCCGGTCACCCGGGGCGTGTGGTCGATGGCGTGGCGCAGGGCCACGACCCCGCCGTAGCTGTGACCGACCAGGGCGCACGGCCCGAGCGGCACCGTCAGTTCGTCGAGGTCGGCAGCCAGCTCGGCCAGCGTGTACCCGCTCGGCGGGCGTTCGCTCCGGCCGTGCCCGCGCTGGTCGTAGAGGAAGACCCGGTGGTCGGGCGACAACGCCGGGGCCAGCCCGAAGTACCACGACGCCACGCTGCCGGTGAGCAGGCCGTGGATCAGGACGACCGGCGGGTCGCCGGGGTCGCCGAGGGTCTGCACGTGGAATTCCAGACCGTTGGCGGTCAGTTGAGGCATGCGACGACGAAGTCCACCAGCTGCCCGACCGTCAGGAGGATGATCTGGTCCAGCTCCAACCCGGCGATCCAGTCCACGAAGTCGACCTGCTCGCCGTAGCGGTCGCGGAGCTTCTCGGCCAGGGCCACGAATTCGATGCTCTCGAGCTCCAGGTCCTCCGTGATCATCGACTCCCAGGTCACGTCGAGATCGGCGATGTACTCGTCGCCGATGATCTCGCCGATCATCTCGGTCACGGTAGCCAGGACCTCCGCCTGGGTCTCGGTCAACGCTTCCGTATCCTCCACGGTGTCACCGGGCATGCTGTCCTCGTCTTCCTGAGTTGATTCGATTGCTGCTCCGGGCCCGCGACGACGTCGTCACCGGGCGACCGGCACTGCCGACGGATCGCTCCACTGCTCCAGGGTATTGCCGTCCGCCCCGCCGATGGTGACCGCCACGATCCGCCCGCCGTCCCGGCAGACGGCCACCGTCCACCGTCCACCGACCGGGTCGGTGACCTCGAGCCGGTCGCCGGCCACCGACCGGACCTCGAACGACTTCGGCCGACCCTCGAACCCGGTGCCCAGGGCCTTGGACACGGCCTCCTTGGCCGTCCACGCCCGGGTGACCCATTCGTCCGATCCGAGCTCGGCCGGGCGCAGGGCCTGCTCCGCCGGGGTGAGCGCCAGGTCCACGAACCCCTGGTCCCGGGGGACGATCGTCTCGATGTCGACACCCACGGGCCCGTCGTCCGACACCGCGGCGACGGCCACCCACTGGGTGTGGGCGATGGACACGGCCAGCGGCCGTCCGAAGGGTCCCGACACCGTGGGTCGCCCGGACTCCTCGTTGGCCACGGTGACCTGCACGGGGTGCATCGACCCACCGCCGTGGGCCCAGTGCCACCGACGGGCGGCGTCCTTGGCGGCCATCCGGCCGAGGAGGTGGGTCCGCTGGGACCGGGGGTTGTGCCGGCCGTAGGCGGCCCGCTCGTCGACCCCCAGGTACCGCCGCATCATGAGGTCCCGGCTGGCCGAATTGGACCACCGCTCCCGGACCAGCTGCACCCGGACCTCGCTGCCGGGGACGGCCCACTCTTCGGCCAGGACGTTCGACTCGGGGTACATGAGGACGGGCCAGACCACCTCGTCGCTCTCGAACCTCCGGTCCTCCCAGTCGTCGATCCGGGCCCAGACCCTCCCGTCGACCAGGAGCTCCATGTCGGATCGGACGATCCGGTCGTCGTGCTCGGTGATCCACACGGTGCAGGGCACCGGCGTCCCGGCCCCGGGCTCGGGGAACGGCCCGTGGAAGCGGATCCGCCGGATCGAGGTGGGGAGAGCCAGGCGGTCCGTCTCGGTGCGGCGCATGGCCCAGTAGCCCATCAACTGGCCGGCGCAGTCGAGGAGCGAGCCGGGGGCCTCGAGGTTGACCAGCACCCCCCGGATACCGTCCTCGGCCGTCGGGCCGAGCTCGGTCACGCCCTGGTAGCCCGGGCCGTGGAACATCCACCGGTCGGCGTACATGGTGGTCGCTGAGATGTCGGTGTCCCGCTCGTCGAACAGCGGGCGGTCGCGGGGGGCCGGGCCCGGCAGGTAGTCCGGTGACAGGAGGACCGTGGCGAAGCTGTACCCGTCGATGCTCACGTTGACCCGCACCGACCCCGGGGCGACGTGGTCGTCGGGGGACGGGTCCGGACGGCCGGGTGCCTCCACCGTGGCCCGGATGGTCAGCTCGACCGGTGGCTCCACGCTCAACCACCGCAGGGCCCGCACGTCGTCGAATCCCGCCACCACCATGCCCGGGACCAGATCGACCGCCGCACGCCCCATCACGTCGAGCAGCATGGTCATGGGCACCACCGGGAACCGGTCCTCGGCCACGGGCCAACCGTCGGGTTGGCGGTAGAAGCAATGGTCGAGCAGAAAGGGGTGCGTGGCCACCGAGACGTTCCAGACCGTCGTCCGGGACGGGCGGGGCTCCCCCATCCCGGCGGTAGCCCCCGCCGGCACGGGGCCGTCGGCGGTCGCGGGAGCGGGCACCGGGGGTGGCGTCGGTGCCCCGGCCGCGGGCGGCGGCACCGGATCGGGTCCACCGGAGCGGGCGGGCGGGCGGGTCGCCGGGCGCAGGCTCCCGGCCTTGGCCCACGCCTCCATGACCTGGCGTCCCGCCTCCACGGTCTCGGTCATCACCTGCTGATAGGCGGCGATCACCGGGTGCGACGGATCGACACCGGCCGGTAGCCCCGCCACGGTGGCCCACGGTGCCACCGGCTGCCGCTCCCTCGGGCCGATCACCACGACCTCGTCGTCCGGCACGTGGACCAGTGGCACGCCCAGCCGCAACGGGCGGCCGGCCGCAGGGCGGGCCGTGTCCCGGAGCCCGGACCCCCCGGTCGCGGCGTCCAGGACGTCGAAGCGGACGGGCGCACCCTCCGACCACAGCCCGGCCGCGGCCCGCAGGACCTGGGCCATGCCGGACCGCTTGACCGATCCGGCGCTCAGCGTGGCGAACTCCCGTCCGTGCAGGGTGTCGTCGAGGAAGCCGGTGACGCTGCCCGCGCCCATCTGGACGAAGACCCGGAACCCCTGGTCGTAGAGGGCCTCGGCCAGCTGGCGGAACCGCACCGGCTCGACCAGGTGCCGCAGGCTCAGCTCCCGGACACCGGCGGCGTCGACCGGGTACGGGGCGGCCGTCGTCGCCGACCACAGGGGGATCGACGGTGGTCGGAAGTCGATCCGGTCGTAGGCCTCCCGGAAGGGGCCGAGGAACGGGGCGAACGCCGGGGAGTGGAACCCGGAGCGGATGGGCAGCTCCTGGCAGAGCACACCGTCGGCCCGCAGGCGACGGGCGGCCTCGGCGCATCCGTCGGCGTCACCGCAGACGATCGACTGGTGCGGGCAGTTGTCGTGGGTCACCTCGACCGTGGCCAGGTCGGCCGTGGCCGCGGCCGCCGTGGCCGCCGACGCCCCGACCATCAGGTACCCCACGTCGGGGACGGTCAGGCTGGTCGGCAGCATGCCGTTGCTCAGCTCGTCGACGACCTCGTCGGGCACCATGCCGGTGACGATCAGCCCGCTCCACTCCCCCAGGCTGTGCCCGGCCACGGCGTCGGCCTGCACGCCGAGGCGGTCCATGGCCGCCTGGAGGATCCTTCCGTTGGCCAGGATGTCGCGGGACTGGCGCTCGAGGTCGCTCTCGCCCAGGCGGGCGGGGACCGGGACCCCGAAGAACCGGGCCACGTCGTCGAGGGCCAGGTCCTGGTTGGGCTCGACGCCCGGGAACACGAAGGCCAGCTTCCCCTGGCGCCTGAGCAGCCCGTCCGGGCTGAACCACACGTCGTTGCGTCCCCGCCAGGGCCGTCCCCCCGTGACCACCCGGCGGGCCAGGTCCAGCCGGGCCGGCTTGGGGTCGACCAGGGCCAACCGGTAGGGCCCGGCGTCCGGCCCAGGGGCGGCGGACCGGTTGTCCCCGAGGATCAGGTCGGGGACGTCGAGCTGGGCCAGCAGTCCGGCGGCGTCGTGGGCGGCCAGCAGGACGACCCGTCCCCCCGGCGGACCTTCCGGCGGAGCCGCCCCGGCGGGGGCGTTCGCCCCGGACTTCTTCTTCCGCTTGGCCCCCGGCGAGCGCGAGACCCGACGGGCCCCGTCGGGGCCGGGGGCGTCGGGGTGGGCGGTGAGGACGGCATGGGTGTTGATGCCACCGAACCCGAAGGCGTTCACCGCGGCCACCCGCAGGGCCGGCTGGGCCGCCCAGTCGAGGCGGGTGGCCGAGGTGACGAACCGGGTCGAGGCCACACGCGGGTCGGGCTCCTCGCAGTGCAGTGTCGGTGGGGCCACCCCGTGGTAGACGGCCAGGGCCGCCTTGATGAGCCCGGCGGCCCCCGCGGCCGGCATGGCGTGGCCGATCATCGACTTGACCGAGCCAACGACGGCCGTCCCGCCCTCGGGGAACCTGGCGGTGTCGGTGTCCCCCCGGCCGTCGCCGAAGAATTCGGCCAGGGTCTCGAGCTCGGCGGCGTCGCCGGTAGGGGTGGCCGTCCCGTGGGCCTCGATCAGCCCACAGGCGGCCGGGTCGAGGCCGGCGTCGGCCCAGGCCCGCTCCAGGGCCAGGAGCTGTCCCCCGACGCTGGGCTTCATCAGCGACACGTCCCGGCCGTCGGACGACACGCCGAGGCCGGCCACCAGGGCGTAGATCCGGTCGCCGTCCCGCTCGGCGTCGGCCCGTCGCTTGAGGACGACCATGCCCGACCCCTCGCCGATCAACAGGCCGTCGGCCCGACGGTCGAAGGGCCGGATGACCTCGCTCGGGCTGAGCGCACCGAGCTGGCTGAACACGCTCCACAGGGTCACGTCGTGGCACAGGTGGACGCCGCCGGCCAGGACCAGGTCCGACCGTCCGCTCTGGAGCTCCCGGATCCCCGCGTCCACGGCCAGCAGGGAGCTGGCGCAGGCGCCGTCCACCGTGTACGCCGGCCCCCGGAGGTCCAGGCGGTTGGCGATCCGGGAGGCGACCAGGTTCGGCACGAGGTCGATGGCCGACTCGGGATGGGTGGGGCCGAGCTGGCGGGTGAAGGCGTCCTTCACCTCGGCCAGGCGGTCCTCCCCGATGTCGGGGAAGACCGACCGTACCGTCTCGACCAGCTGCTGGGCCGTCCGGACCCGCTGCTCGAGGCGGGCCACACCGGCCGTCAGGTACCCGCCCCGTCCCACGATCACCGCGGTCCGCTCCGGCGAGCGCAGGGCGGCGTCGCCCCCGGCGTCGTCCAGCGCGCTGCGGGCCACCCGCAGGGCGACCAGCTGGTCGGGCTCCACGTCGTCGACGGCGTTGGGCATGATGCCGAAGGGCGTGGGGTCGAAGCTGGCCAGGTCGCCGAGGAATCCGCCCCGGCGGCAGTAGAAACGGTCCACGGCCCCCGAATCGGGATCGTAGAAGACCGGGTCCCACCGGTCGGGTGGGACCTCGGTGATCACGTCGCGCCCGGTGACGATGTTCTGCCAGAACTCGTCGAGGTCACCGGCCCCGGGGAACAGGGCCGCCATGCCGACGATGGCGATATCGTCGGAGCTCCGGTCAGACGGCGCCATGACCGACCGGATCGGCCGCCGCGGGCTCGAACGTGGCGACCCGGGCCCGGGCCAGCACGATCTCGGGCTCGCTGACCGGGGCGGCCAGCTCGGCGAGGAGCCGGGAGATGCCGTCCTCGGGGTCGACCAGGCCGACGCCGCGGCGGGCGTACTCCCGCTCGAGCTCGGCCGACACCATCCCGGTACCGGCCCACGGACCCCAGTCGACGGCCAGCACCCGGCCGTTCCTCGGTCCCACCGACCACGCCAGGGTGTCCAGCGCGTCGTTGGCCGCGCCGTAGTCGACCTGGCCCCGGTTGCCGAAGGCGCCGGACACGCTGGTGAACAGGACGACGAAGGCCCGGTCGTCGCGCAGGGCCCCGAAGATGGCCGACGCCCCTGCCACCTTGGTGTCGAAGACCCGTCGGAAGGACTCCACCGTCTTGTCGGCCAGGTACCGGTCCTCGATGACGCCGGCACCGTGGACCACCCCGTCGAGCCGGCCGTGCCGGGCGTAGATGTCCTCGACCACCGCGGTGAGCGCCTGGGGGTCACGGACGTCGACCGAGTGGTACGAGACCTTGACGCCGGCGTCCTCGAGGGCCGAGAGGGTGGCCCGCACCTCGCGGGCGGCGAGGAGGCGGGCGCACTCGGCCTCGATCGCCGCCGGCTCCCGCATGCCCCGGGCGATCAGCACCCGGCGCAGGTCGGTGGCGTCGGAGGCGTCGGCCACGTCGCGGTCCTCGGGGGCGTCGGGCAACGGCGAGCGCCCGACCAGTTCGAGCGAGCAGCCGAAGGTCCTCGCCAGGGTCACGGCCAGGCGGGCGGTGATCCCGCGGGCCCCACCGGTCAGCAGCACCACCGAGTCGCGGCCGAGGGCCAGGGCCGGCGGGCGGTGACCGTTGCCGTTCAGCGCCGCCGGGCCGGGGACGGTGATGGTGTCCTCGGGCTCGGGCGGAGCCGGGAGGGCCTCCTCCACCGCCAACAGGGCCACCCGTTCCCCGTGGCGGTAGCCCACGGCGACCGGACCGCCCGGGGCGCGCACCTCCGCCACGATCCGTCCGGCCAGGGCCGTGGGGTCGCCGACCGGGTCGAGGTCGACGATGCGGACGTGGGCCTCGGGGAGCTCCCGGGCCAGGGCCCGCCACAGACCGGCCAGGCCGGCTCCCACGGGCAGTACCACCCGGTGGTCCCCGCCCGGCGTGGTGCCCGGGGGCACCCGGCCCAACGATCCGCCCAGTCCGGTGGCCGCCACCAGCCACCGGACCCCGCCGGTGGCCACGTCGCGGATCTGCTCGAAGACATCGGCGGCGCTCCCCGAGTCGGGATGGAGCGCCCCGAGGTGCACGAGGCCGTCGACCGGCTCGATCGACTCGTTCCGCCCGACCACCCGGGCGTCGGCCCCGTGGGCCGACAGGCGGTCGACGACCAGCCGGGCGATGCCCCCGCCGTCGTCGACCACGGCGAACCGGGCACCGGCCAGGGACGGGACCGGGGAATCGAGGAACGCCGACGGTACGACCCGGAACACGGCACGGACGGCGGTGTCCGGGACGTCCACGCCGTCGTCCACGACAGCCGCCGCCGGCCCGGTCGGGACCGTGGCGGCGTGGACGGGAGCCGGCCCGTGGGAAGGCTCCGGCGCGGGACCCGGCGCGGACGGGGCCGGGGCGGTGTCCGACAGGTTGGTGACGATCCACTCGATGATGGTGCGCAGGGACTTCTGGGCCACCAGCTGTTCGACCACCGATTCGTCCAGCGACCCGCCCGTGGCGCCGGCGGCGCCGGCGAACCCGGCCCGCTCGGCCAGCTCGCCCACGATCTCCAGGCGCTTGATGGAGTCGATGCTGAGGTCGGCCTCGAGGTCGAGGTCGGGCCCCAGCATGTCGATGGGGTACCCGGTGCGCTCGCTCACCAGCGTGAGCAGCACGGCCATCACCTCCGCGGCGTCGATGGCCGGCCCGCCCGGGGCCGGGACGTCCACCGGGGCGGCTGCGGACGGCACCGGCGGGGCGGCCGACGATGCCGGGGCCGGGGCCGCCGTCACCTGGACGTCGAACGCCGGTAGGGACCGGGACCGTTCGACCGGGGCCCCCGGCTCCCCGAGGTAGCGGACGAAGACGTCCCGTTGGGCCTCGACGAGCTCGCGCATCGACTGGAGGTACCCGAGGATGGCCAGATCCCGCTCGGGCGGTGGGCCGGCCGGGGCCATCGCGCCGTGGACGGTGCCGGTGACGGCGCCGGTGACGGCGGACCCGGCGGGCAGCCCGGTCTCGGGGGCCGGGAGGAGCCCCCCGGCGACCACCGAGCCCGCCGACGTGCGCACCAGGTGGCCGTTGACCGTCCACCCCGGCTTGGTGGCCAGGGCCGCCTCGGTCAGGGGCACGGCCCGTCCGTCGAACAGGCGGGCGGTGTCGACCGGGACACCGAGGGTGGCCAGCTCGCCGAGGGCCAGCAGGAAGCGGTGCACCCCGTGGTCCCCGCTCGAGTCACAGGCCACGGCGGCGTGCGGGCGGTCGCCCAGGATCTTGCCGATGAGCTGGGTCAGCACCCGTCCACTGCCCGCTTCGACGAACACCCGGACACCCTGGTCGTACATGGCCTCGATCTGCTCGCGGAAGCGCACCGGACTGGCCAGCTGCCGTGACAGGAGGGCCCGGATGCCGGCCGGATCGGACGGGTAGGGACCGGCCGTGGCGTTGGCGAACACCGTGAGGTCCGGCGGACGGACGTCGACCGGAGCCAGCACCTCGGCGAAGGCCGGTTCGGCCCCGGCCACCACCGAACTGTGGAAGGCACAGGCCACGGGGATCCGTCGGCAGGCGAACCCGGCGGCGTCGAGCCCGACCACCGCCGCCTCGACCCCGGGGGTCGGACCGGAGATGACCACCTGGCCGGGACTGTTGTCGTTGGCCACCACCACCGACGAGGTGTCCGCACCGGCCAGGTTCGAGAGGCCGGCCAGGGCCTCGCGCACGGCGTCGGCCCCCCCGGCCACGGCGGCCATGGTCCCCGGGTCCTCGCCGGCGGCGCCGAGCATGACCCGGCCACGCGTCTCGCTCAGCCCGAGCAGCTCGTCCTCGGGGAGCGCACCGGCCACGGCCAGGGCCACCAGCTCGCCGTAGCTGTGGCCCGCCGTCACCTCGGGCCGGACCCCGCACTCGGCCAGCAGTTCGGTCATGGCCAGACCGGCGATGCCCAGGGCCGGCTGGGCCACCCGGGTGTCGGTCAGCGCCTCGCGCTGGTCCCGGCGGTCGGCATCGGTGAACACCGACGGTGGGAACATCAGCCCGGCCCACGCCGCACCCTCGCGGAGCAAGTGCTGGAGCCGGGGGAAGGTGATGAAGAGGTCGCCCAGCATCCCCGGCCGCTGGCTGCCCTGTCCCGGGTAGACGAACGCCACCGGACCGGTCGGCCGGTCGTCCCCGGCGGAACGGAAGACCCCGGCCTTGGCGTCGGACCCTCCCTCGAGGGCCAGGGCCAGCTTGGACCCGAGGTCGTCGACGTCGGAGGCCACGATGGCCACCTGGACCGGGGCGTCCGCGTGCCCGGGGGTCGTCGTCCGCCACCCGGCGACGGTCCTGGCCAGGTCGCGCAGGCGGATGGTCGACGGGGACGCCGCGCCGGCGAGCAGGTCGACCAGCCGGCCCAATTGGGCGTCGGCCGCGGCTCGGTCGGCCCCGGTGAAGAGGAAGATCTCCGACGGCCACTCCTCCACCCCGTGCGACGGCTGGTCGCCACCCCCGTAGGCCCGCAGGACGGCGTGGAAGTTCGTGCCGCCGAACCCGAAGGCGCTGATCCCGGCCATCCGGTTGCCGTCGGCCCAGGGACGGGCCACGGCGCTGAAGGTGAACGGGCTGCGCTCCGCCTCGTAGGCCGGGTTGGGCGTCGAGATGTTGAGCGTCGGGGGCAGGATCCCTCGGTGCAGGGCCAGGGCCGACTTGATCAGCCCGGCCATGCCGGCGGCGCACTTGGTGTGCCCGATCTGCGACTTGACCGAGCCGAGGGCGATGCTGGCGGTCTCGGCGCCGGCCTCGACGAAGACCGCCTCGAGCACGGACAGCTCCGTTCGGTCACCGACCACCGTCCCCGTGCCGTGGGCCTCCACCATGCCGACCTCGGCGGGCGACAGGTCCGGACGGCCGTAGGCCCGCTCGAGCGCCCGACGCTGGCCCTCGGGCCGCGGGGCGGTGAGGCCGAGGCTCTTGCCGTCGCTCGACCCGGCCACCGACTCGATGACGGCGTACACCCGGTCCCCGTCGCGCTCGGCGTCGTCGAGGCGCTTCAGCACGATGCAGGCCACGCCCTCCCCCAGGGCGATGCCGTCGGCGTCGGCGTCGAAGCTCCGGCAGCGCCCGGTGGGCGACAGGGCGTGCACGCCGGCGAAGAGCAGGTAGTCGTTGATGCCGTTGTGGAGGTCCGCACCGCCGCAGAGGACCATCGAGCTGGTCCCCGTGGCCAGCTCCTTGCAGGCCAGGTCCACGGCGGCCAGGGACGAGGCGCAGGCGGCGTCGACGGTGTAGTTCACCCCGCCGAGGTCCAGCCGGTTGGCGATCCGGCCGGAGATCACGTTGGTGAGCACCCCGGGGAACGAGTCCTCGGTCAGCGAGGGGAGGGTGTGCTCGAGGTGCTCGGGGAGCGGGCCGACGGTCTGGGGGTACATGGCCCGGAACCCGTAGGCCGAGGCCAGGTCGGTCCCCGCCTCGGCACCGAAGATCACCGAGACGTCCTCCCGGTCGAATTCCCGATCGGCGTACCCGGCGTCGCGCAGGGCCCGGGCCGCCACCTCGAGGCTGAGCAGCTGCACCGGCTCGATGGAGGCCAGCGACGTGGGCGGGATGCCGTAGGCCAGGGCGTCGAACGGGATCTCGGGTAGGAAGCCGCCCCATTTCGACGGGGTGTGGCGACCCGCACCGACCGAGAACGAGTCGGGGTCGTAGTACGTGTCGACGTCCCACCGCTCGGCCGGCACCTCGGTGATGGCATCGACGCCGGACACCACGTTGGCCCAGAAGGCGTCGGTGTCGGCGGCACCGGGGAAGATCCCGGCCACGCCGACGATGGCCACCCGGAGCCCGGCCGGTGCCGCCCCGGGAGCGCCGTGCGCCGACGCCTCGGGGTGGTCGGCCCGGTCGGCCCGGTCGGCCGCCGTGGGCTCCGCCAGCACGGCCGTGGCCCCGTCGCTGACGTCGGCGTGCAACGCCTCGACGGTGGTCGTCTCCGCCCGGAGTCCGGCAACCTGTCCCATCATGAACATCCCTTCCTTGCGCTGCTCCTCGGGCCCGACGGTCCCGAGTGCATCGCCGTCCCGGCGGAGCCCCTTGCTGGCGATCCGCAGGCGACCGAGGTTCAGCATCTCCAGTGCGGCCCACATCTCCTGCTGGGTCGCCCCGGCCGCTTCGAGCCGGGCCCGTTCCTCGGCGAAGGCCTGGACGAACGCCGAGTCGGCGCACCGGGTGGCGTGGCCGGGCGACGTCTCGAGGAGGACCGTCCGTTCCGCCAGGACGGCGGCCTCCTGGAAGCCCGGTTGGATGGCGCCGGAGGACACGGCCTCGGCGGTGAGCAGGTAGGCCGTCCCCATCAGCACGCCGACCCTGGCCCCCCGCTCGGCCAACGGGGCGGCCATGGCCGACACCATGGCCGCCGAACGGGCGTCATGGACGCCGCCGGCGAAGAGCACCTGGACCTCGTCGACGTGGTCGGAGGCGGCCAGCCGACCGATCTGGGCCTCCCACAGGGCGAAGCTCGTCCTCGGCCCCACGTGCCCGCCGCACTCGCGGCCCTCGAACACGAACCGGCGGGCCCCGTCGGCCAGAAACCGGTCGAGCAGGCCCGGGGACGGGACGTGCAGGAAGACCTCGGTCCCGGCGTCCTCGAGCGGCCGGGCCTGGGACGGGCGGCCTCCGGCGATGAGGGCGAACGGGGGTGGCTGCTCGAGGAGGACGGCCATCTGCTCCTCCCGGAGCTCGGGCGGTACGAAGCCCAGGATGCCGGCTCCCCACGGGCGGTCCCCCACGAGCCCGGCGGTCTCCCGCAGCAGCGTCCGCACCTCGTCCCCGCGCAGCAGGGCCAGCGCCAGGAAGGGCAGCGCCCCTCCGTCGGCCACCGCGGCGGCGAACTCGGGGCGGTCGCTCACCCGGGTCATCGGCCCCTGGGCGATGGGGTACCGGGTCCCGAGGGCCGAGGCCAGCGGCGAACCCGGGGCCAGCGGGCGCAGCCGGCGGGCGGCCGCCGGGGCCTCGTGCATCGAACGCCGGACGGCCTGGACGACGCCGCCCACGGTGCGGAAGCGGTCGGCCAGCTGACGGGCGAGGAAGGCGTCCTGGCCGACGGGGACGAGCCCGGAACGGAGGTCCAGGCCACCGAAGGACCGGGCCACCTCCCCGGACGGGGTGTCGGTGGAAAGCGACGCCGCCGGGAGATCGGGACGGGTGTACACCCGGTAGCCGCCCAGCACCGCCGTCTCACTGCCGTCCATGGCCGTCAGGGCCGCCCGCAGGTCGCCGGTGACCGCCGCTTCGGTGGTGAGCGCCACCTGGGCGTCGAGGACCACGCCCACGGCCCCGCCGACCACGGCCGCCGCCGCCGTGGCGCAGCCGATGCCGCCCTGGGACCACACCGGCACCCCGGCGGTGTCCACCAGGGCCTGGAGGAGGACGAACGCCGTGGCGTCACCGACCGGTCCGCCCGACTCCGAGCCCTTGGCCACCAGGCCGTCGGCCCCGGCCTCCACCGCGGCCCGGGCCTGGTCGACCGAGGTCACCTCGACCACGAGACGAGGTGGCGTGGCACCCCAACGCTCCGTAGCGAGCCACGTCCCCAGATCGTCGGCGAGATCGGCCCCGACCACCAGGGTGTCGATCCGGCCGGAGGCGCCCACCGTCCCGACCAGGTCGACGAGGCCTTCGGCGCTCACCGGGACGCGACCGCCGACGCGCACACCGAAATGACCGGGCCACCGTTCGGCCACCCGACGGAGGGAATCGGACGCCAGCGCGGCGTCGACCCCGAGATCCAGTACACCGAGAGCCCCGGCCCGGCACGCGGCGATCACCACGTCGGCATTCGGGACGCCGAAGGGACAGCCCACCACCGTGAGGTCCCGTGTTCTGGTTTCCGACAGCGTACGATCACCCCCCGGTGAACGTGATCCCGATGTGGATCCGGAGGTCGCACCCCGAACCTTCCCTCCCCTCACGCGGCGTGACCGGTTGGCCACCCGAGCGGGTCGAGTTCGATGCGCGACTGAAGTCCAAGGAGTGTATCCCGTGAATTTCACCATGTCACCAGGTATTCGGCGCATTCCGCCTAGGTGATTTCACCCGCAATTACCGGCTGGTCAGAGGTGGTGGACGGACGGTGACGGTCCCCCCGGACCCGGCTCAGACGGCCTCCGTCGGCCGGTTCGCCCCGTCGAGCGGGAGCTCGACCCGGAACGTCGCACCCGGACCGTCGAGCACCCGGACCGACCCGTGGTGGGCCGCGACCACGGCCGAGACGATGGCCAACCCGAGCCCGGCTCCCCCGGTGGACCGGGACCGGGACGGGTCGGAACGGAAGAACGGTTCGAAGATCCGGCGGCGGTCCGCCTCGGGGATCCCCGGTCCGTCGTCGTGCACCTCCACGTAGGCCGACGTGTCGTCCTGGCCCACCCGGAGCGAGACCGTCACGGTGTCCGGCGTGTGCTCGACGGCGTTCACCAGGAGGTTGTCGACCACCTGGCGCAGGCGCAGCTCGTCGCCGGTCACCCGCACCGGCCGTTCGATCTCGAGGGTGAACCGACGTTCCGGGGTCGTCACCCGGGCGGCGTCGACCGCCACCTCGGCCACGGCGTCGAGCTCCACGGGCTCCTGGGCCAGCGGCCGTTCGTGGTCGAGCTGGGCCAGCAGGAACAGATCGTCGACCAGGGTGCCCATGCGGGCGGCCTCGTGCTGGATGTGGCGCATCGAGGTGGCCAGATCGGCCGGTCGGTCCCGTACCCCGAGATCGAAGAGCTCGGCGTAGCCCAGGATGGACGTGAGCGGGGTGCGCAGCTCGTGCGAGGCGTCGGCCAGGAACCGCCGGAGGCGGTCCTCCGAGGCGGCCCGTGCCGCGAAGGCCTCCTCGATGTCGGCGATCATCGAATTGAACGCCACCCCCAACTGGCCGACCTCCGTGGCCTCGTCGGTGTAGGCCACCCGCTGGCTGAGATCGCCGGCGGCGATGTTGCCCGCCGTCTCGGCCATCTCGTCGAGGGGACGGAGATCCCGGCGCACCATCAGCCAGGACACCAGGGCCAGGATGATCAGGATGATCAGGGTCACCACCAATTCCACGACCAGCAGCCGTTCGAGGGTGCTGTTGAGGTCGGTGAGCGGGACGGCCACGACGACGGTCCCCTCGCCGTCGCGCAGCGGTGAGGCCACGGCCCGGTAACCGACGGCGTCCGACCCCGTGCTGGTCGTCGAGAAGTAGACGGTCTGCGACCCGCCACCCCCCGAACCGGGCAGGTCACCGGGGATCACCGGTTCCGAGGGGGCCTTGCCGCCGTAGGAGAAGAAGACGTGGGTGACGACCTTCCCGTCGGCGCTCCGCAGTTCGCCGTAGGTCCCCGGGGGGACCAGGCTCTCGCGGTCGGCCGAGCGCGGTGCGGTACCGAAGGCGCCGAGTCCACCCCTCGTCGGGGTCGCCGGGGTCGCCGGGCTCGAGGTACCCGAGGTACCCGAGGTACCCGAGGTACCCGAGGTACCCGAGGTACCCGAGGTACCCGAGGTACCCGACGTGCCCGAGGTACCCGACGTGCCCGAGGTACCCGAGGTACCGGCACCCGATGCCTGGGGGATCGGTGGGGCGAAGGGGACCTGCGGGGTGAGGCCGGCCGAGGACAGCAGTGCCCGCTCGACCGGGTAGGTGGCCACCTGCAGCTGCTGGTCCACCCGGGTGGTGAGGAAGGACCGGATCGAGGTGTACGTCACCAGGTCGGAGACCAGCAGTCCCGTGGCCACGATGCCCACCAGCAACAGGAGGAGCCGGAGACGCAGGGTCACGGGGTGTCCTCGTCGGTTACCGGCAGTCGGAGGCAGTACCCCACGCCACGGACGGTCCGGATGATCGGTGGACCGTGGGCGTCCAGCTTCTTGCGCAGGTAACTCACGTACACCTCGACCATGTTGACCTTGCCGTCGAAGCTGTAGTCCCACACCCGGTCACGGATCTGCGACTTGGAGATGACCTGTCCGGCGTTGACCATCAGGTAGTGGAGGAGCCGGAACTCCGTGGGGGTCAGGTCGATCCGGGCGGTGCCCCGCCAGACCTCGTGGCTCTCCTCGTCCAGTACGACGTCGCCGAAGGTGAGCCGGGGGCCCACCTCCTCGAAGCCCTCGGTCCGGCGGAGGATGGCCTTGATCCGCAGCAGCATCTCCTCCACCCGGAAGGGCTTCACCAGGTAGTCGTCCCCCCCGGCGGAGAAGCCCTTGATCTTGTCCTCGATCTCCCCCCGGGCCGTGAGGAACAGCACAGGGATCGCCGACGTCCGGCGCTCCCATCCCATGCGCTTCAGGACCTCGAACCCGTCGAAATCGGGCAGCATGACATCGAGCACCACCAGGTGCGGTCGGAACGACTGGACGGCCCGCAGGGCCTCGGCCCCGGTATGGGCGACCTCCACGGTCACCCCTTCGAGACGGAGGGCCATGGACACCAGATCGGTGATGCTCCGCTCGTCGTCGACGACCAGGATCCGATGGTCGCCGGTCATGTCGTTGTCCTCACGCGACAATTCTCCCTGCTGATTCTGAGGTTTTGCTGAGAGACCCCGCCGGGACCACCCGGCCGATCCTCCTCAGTCGGGACCGCTCACCCGGGGCCGAAACGGTGGCGCCAGCCGGACAGGGGCAGCGCCCGGCCGTCGAGCGTCCGCACCGACGGGTCGACGACGCACCGACCGACGGGCAATGGGGGCCGCAGGCCGGCCCGGGCGAAGGCCGCGGCCAGACCCCCGGGGTCGTCGGTGGCCAGCAGGAGCTCATAGTCCTCCCCTCCCCCCAGTGCCTCCTCGAACGTGGCCCCGGGCGCCACCGGGACGCTCCCGAGCTCCACGCCCACCCCCGAGTCCCCGGCCAGGTGGGCCAGGTCGGCCACCAGGCCGTCGGAGATGTCGATGGCGGCGTGGGCGCCGGCCAGGCGGGCCGTCTCGCCCTCGTCGAGGCGGGCCCGGGGCCGGCGGTGGGCCGAGACCAGTGCGGCGAGCGGGGAGGGGGGCATCCCGCCCCGGAGGTCACCCTGGCCTCGCCACTGGTCACGGAGGACCCGGAGCCCGGCCGCCGATGCCCCGAGCGGCCCGGTGACCACCAGCATGTCGCCGGGCCTCGCTCCCCGCCGGAGCAGGAGGCCCCCGGGTCCACCCCCGCCGACGACGGCGACCGACACCACCAGCACCGGGGCGGTCGACAGGTCGCCGCCGACCACCACGGCACCGACCTCGGCCGCCGCCCCGGCGACACCGTCGGCCACCAGGTCGAGGTCCGTCCCCGGCGGCGCGGCGAGCGAGACGAGGAGGTGGGACGGCCGGGTCCCCATGGCGGCCAGGTCGGAGACCGCCACCATGACGGCCTTGTACCCGACGTCGTCGGGCCCGCAGACGTCGAGATCGACGTGGACACCGGCCACCGTGAGGTCCGTGGCCAGCACCAACCCGGCTCCCGGGGACGCCACCGCGGCGGCGTCGTCTCCGATCCAGACCTCGCCGGCCGGCGCCCCCGCCCCGTCCCCGGCTCCGAATTTGGCCCGGAAACGGCCGATCACCGCGAATTCATCCCCGTCGGCGGCTTCGCTATCCTGTCGGGCGCTGCCGGCTGGCCAATTGGGGTTCTCCATCCCCCCCTGCCTACCATTCTGCAGAACGTCCACCACTAACCTGTGGCGAACGAAACGTGAAGCTGCCGTGTCACAGGAACTGACGACGTCCCCGCCCGGACCCAAGGAGATTCCCCCACATGCCCCCCACTGAGCACAAGTCGCTGATCGCCTGGGTCGAGGAGATCGCGGCACTCACCGAGCCGACCGACATCGAATGGTGCGACGGTTCGGCGGAGGAGTACGACCGCCTCTGCCAGCTGCTGGTCGACAACGGTACGTTCACCCGGCTCGCCGAGGCCAAGCGGCCCAACAGCTACTGGGCCCGCTCCGACCCCGACGACGTCGCTCGGGTCGAGGACCGCACGTTCATCTGCTCGACCCTGGAGTCCGACGCCGGCCCGACCAACAACTGGCGGGAGCCGGCGGAGATGCGGGCGACCATGGCCGACCTGTACCGGGGGTCGATGCGCGGACGGACCATGTACGTCGTCCCGTTCTCCATGGGCCCGCTCGGGTCGGACATCGCCCACATCGGTGTCCAGCTCACCGACTCCCCTTACGTGGCGGTCTCCATGCGGATCATGACCCGCATGGGCCGCGGGGCCCTCGAGGTCCTCGGGGCCGACGGCGCCTTCGTCCCGTGCCTCCACTCGGTCGGCGCACCCCTGGCCGACGGCGCGGCCGATGTCCCGTGGCCCTGCGACGCGGAGAACAAGTACATCGTGCACTTCCCCGAGACCCGTGAGATCTGGTCCTACGGCTCGGGCTACGGCGGCAACGCCCTGCTGGGAAAGAAGTGCTTCGCCCTGCGGATCGCCTCGGTGATGGCCCGGGACGACAACTGGCTGGCCGAGCACATGCTCATCCTCAAGCTCACCTCGCCGGCCGGTGAGACCCGCTACGTGACCGGCGCCTTCCCGTCGGCGTGCGGCAAGACCAACCTGGCCATGCTGATCCCGTCCCTCCCCGACTGGAAGGTCGAGACGGTGGGCGACGACATCTGCTGGATGAAGTTCGGCGCCGACGGCCGCCTGTACGCCATCAACCCCGAGGCCGGGTTCTTCGGCGTGGCGCCCGGCACCAACTCCCACACCAATCCCAACGCCATGCTGACCCTCGAGGCCAACACCATCTTCACCAACACCGCGCTGACCGACGACGGTGACGTGTGGTGGGAGGGGATGACCGACGAGGCGCCGGCCCACGTGACCTCGTGGAAGGGCGAGGACTGGACCCCGGAGTCGGGCACGCCGGCCTCCCACCCGAACGCCCGGTTCACCGTGCCGGCATCCCAGGATCCGGCGATCGCCGCCGAGTGGCAGGACCCGGCCGGTGTGCCCATCGACGCCATCCTCTTCGGCGGACGCCGGGCCTCGGTCGTGCCCCTGGTCTTCCAGTCCTTCGACTGGGAGCACGGGGTCTTCCTCGGGTCGATCATGGCCTCGGAGACCACCGCGGCGGCGGCCGGTGCCGTCGGCAACCTCCGGCGGGACCCCTTCGCCATGCTGCCCTTCTGCGGGTACAACATGGCCGACTACTTCGCCCACTGGCTGGAGATCGGTGCGGGCGCCGACCCGGAGAAGCTGCCCAAGATCTTCTACGTCAACTGGTTCCGCAAGGACGAGGACGGCTCGTGGCTGTGGCCCGGCTACGGCGACAACTCCCGGGTCCTCGAGTGGGTGTTCGACCGGGTGTCGGGCACGGGCGACGGCATCGAGACCGCCATCGGCATCATCCCCGCCGAAGGGGCCATCAACCTCGACGGGCTCGACGTGTCGGCCGAGGACATGCGGAAGCTGCTGACGGTCGACGTGGACGAGTGGCGGGCCGAGATCCCGGCCATCCGGGACTACTACGCCCAGTTCGGCGACAAGCTCCCCGCCGCCCTGGACGCCGCCGTCGACAGCCTCGAGAAGCGCCTGGTGTGACCTCCGGCGCCGTCGGGACCCCCGGAGGCGCCGGGCACCGCCGTGGTCAGGCCCGGGACCGGACGGTCCGCAGGCTGCTCATGTAGGAGAGGGCCCCGACGGCGGCGACGACGGTCATCACCAGGTCGCCGCCGGTGATCGGCAACGACAGGACGACGGGGACGAACGCCCCCACCACCCAGACCAGCTGGAGCTGCGTCTCGAACCGGGCGAAGGCCCGTCCCTGGTTGGTCTCGAGGACGTACCGCTGCACCAGTGCGTCGAACGACGGCTTGGCCACCGCCCCGGCGATCCCGACGGCGAACGCCACCACGGCCTGGAACAGCCGGGTCCCCTGGAAGAACCCGAGCAGAGCCACGGCGGAGACCAGCCACAGGGCGGCCACCAGGATCTGCTGCTCGGAGAGGAGCTTCCGGAGGCGGGACACCAGCAGGACGCCGACGAGGGCGCCGGCCGTCGTGGACCCCAGCAGCAGGCCGAACCACCAGGTGGCCGCGCCCTCCCGCCGCAGCCCGAAGGCGAAGAGGAAGGTCATGAACCCGAGGAGGGCCTTCAGGACGGACATCGGGACGAGGGCCAGGAGCACCTCGTGGGTGGCGATGGGCCGGAGGAGCGCCAGGTCCTGCTCGTCCTCCCAGTCGTCGACGTCCCGCCGCGCCGCGCCGGTGGGAGAACCGTCGGGGGCTGTCGGACCGGACGGTCCGGATGGTCCGGATGGTCCGGACGGTCCCGGCAGGCCGGTCGGGCTCAACGGGCCGGTGCGGGTCCCCGGTTCAACCGGGGTGGCCACACCTTCCCGGCCCGACCGGCGGCTGGAGACCGGCAGGCGGGCACCGGCCACCACGGCGGCCACGAAGACCGCCATGGCCAGCCACAGCACCAGGGAGGGGCCCCCGAGCTTCAGGGCGCCGACGGCCGGGAGGGCGAACACCAGGGCCGACAGCGACGCCAGCAGGCCCAGACGGGCGTTCAGGCCGGCCAGGTCCGGGGCGAGCTGGTCGCTCTCCACCGGCGAGCCGGCTCCGGACGGATAGGTCACCTCAGGGGCGGGTACTTCGGCCACGTCGCTGTACTCGGGCTGGACCGGCGGTGACGGCTCCACCAGCCGGAGCACCGGCGGACCGCCGGCCCGGGCCGGCGGTTCGGCGGGGGCGGTGGGGGCGGTGGGGGCGGCGGGGGTCGCCTCCCGGCTGCCACCGCCGTCGAGCAGGCCCAATGCGGCCATCTCGGGGACCAGGGCCCCCTTGGTGACCAGGTACACCTTGGACAGCACCAGCATGACGAAGGCCTCGGGGAAGAGCAGCAGGGAGTGGATGTCGCGGGCGAGGAACGGGCACAGGGCGGCGCGACCGACGGCGGAGACCACCACCATGGCCCGTCGGGCCCCCCGGCTCCGGTCGATGAGCGGGCCGAGCAGCGGGGCGACCACGGCGAACGGTGCCATGGTCAGCACCAGGTACAACAGCACCTTGTCCTTGGCCGCGGTGGGCGAGATCGAGAAGAAGAGCGACCCGGCCAACGAGACGGCGAACATGGTGTCGCCCGCCGTCATCAGGACATGGGTGAGGGCCAGGCGGCCGAACGGACGCCGCTGATCGAACAGGTCCGCCACCGACGTGCGGATCAACCGGCGGAATTGGTCTCCTCGCTCCCGGACGCCCACCCCGGCATGGTAGGCGCCGGAGGGCACGGGACTAACATGCGGAGACGTCGCCGACGACCGACCGGGAGGCCCGATGGCAGTCTGCGCCTATGTGCTCATCCAGACCGAGGTCGGTCGGGCCGCCACCGTGGCCCGCGCCGCCGCCGCGGTCGACGGCGTCATCTCCGCCGAGGACGTCACCGGCCCCTACGACGTGATCGTCCGGGCCGAGGCGTCCAGCGTCGACGAGCTGGGCCGGATGGTCGTGGGGGGCATCCAGGGGATCGAGGGGATCACGCGGACCGTGACCTGCCCCGTCGTGAACCTCTGACCCCGGGCGGCACCGGGCCACCCGGACCTGCTCAGCGGATGGCCGCCGCCGAGCGCAGTTCCTCGATCTCCGCGGTGGTGAGACCCCAGTCGGCCAGGGCCTCGTCCCCGTGCTGGCCGGGATTGGGCGGCGGGCGGCGGATGGCGCCGGGGGTGCCGAGGAACCGGGGTGACGGCGCCGGTTGGACGACCCCGGCCACCTCGGTGAAGGTCCCCCGGACCTTGTTGTGGGGGTGCTCCGTGGCCTCGCCCACGCCCAGCACCGGCGCGGCGCAGGCGTCGCTGCCGTCGAACACCCCGGCCCACTCGTCCCGCGACCTGGTGGCGAAGACCTCGGCGAAGCGCCGCTTCATGGCCGGCCACTGCTCGCGGTCCATCTGGTGGGGAAGCTCCTCATCCTCGAGACCGAGGAGGCGGATGAGCTCGGCGTAGAACTGGGGCTCGATGGCCCCGACACTGAAGTAGCGGCCGTCGGAGGTCTCGTAGACCTCGTAGAAGTGGGCCCCGGTGTCGAGCATGTTGGTCCCCCGGGCGTCGTGCCAGATCCCGGCCGAGCGCATGGTGAAGGTCATGGTGAGGAGCGACGCCGCTCCGTCCACCATCGCCGCGTCGATCACCTGTCCCTTGCCCGTCTGGCGGGCCGACAGGATGGCCGAGACCATGCCGAAGGCCAGCAGCATCCCGCCGCCTCCGAAGTCCCCGACCAGGTTGAGCGGGGGGACGGGAGCCTCGCCGGCCCGGCCGATCGGGTCGAGGGCGCCGGCGATGGAGATGTAGTCGATGTCGTGGCCGGCCGTGTCGGCCAGCGGTCCGTCCTGCCCCCACCCGGTCATCCGGCCGTAGGCAAGCTTCGGGTTCCGGGCCAGGCACACGTCGGGGCCGAGCCCCAGCCGTTCAGCCACGCCCGGACGGAAGCCTTCCATGAGGCCGTCGGCCCCGTCGATCAGGCGGAGGACCAGCTCCACGCCCACCGGGTTCTTGAGGTCCACGGCCACCGACCGGCGGCCCCGGTTCATCAGATCCACGTGGGGCTCGGTGATCGGGGGGTAGGCGGCCTTGTCGTACCGGTCGATCCGCACGATGTCGGCGCCGGCGTCGGCCAGCATCATGCCGGCGAAGGGGGCCGGCCCGAGCCCGGCCAGCTCCACCAGGCGCACACCGTCAAGCGGCCCGCTCATCGGCCCGTCCCCCCGACCGGGGTGGGGGTACCGGCGACCGGAACGGTCGGGAGGGCCGGTGCGTCGATCGGCTCGGGCAGGGCGAAGGGCGGTGACATGGCGTGCATGCTGACCGGTCGGGCGGGCGGGGGTCAAGTCAAGCCGCCGGCCCGCAGGTACCGGATCAGGCGGCCCCCGGTCCCCGGTCCCCTGTCCTCTCTGTCCCCGGTCCCCTGTCCTCTCTGTCCCCCGGTCCCCGTCCCCCAGGCCCCCGGCCACTCCGCCCAGCACCCCGGGTCCCGACCGTGGCATAGTCTCACCATCGGCCCCGGCGGGTGCCCAGTAGCGCCGGAGCGCCGCTGTCGAGGGGAGGAGGACCAGTGCACGCCGAATGCGCCTTCGGCCCCGGCCGGGTGAACCTCATCGGTGACCACACCGACTACAACCGTGGTCTGGCCCTGCCCATGGCCATCGACCTCGGCACCGAGGTGCGCTTCACGCCCGACGGGTCGTCACGGTTCACCATCTTCTCGACGGCCTTCACCACGGGGATCACGCTCCCCGTCGACATTCCACTGGACCCTGCCGTCCTGGAGGAGGTCGAGCCCCACTGGGCCCGGTCCATCGCCGCCATCATCGCCGCCGTGCGACCCGAACGGGGTGGCCTCGTCCACATCTCGTCGACGTTGCCCATGGGCTCGGGGCTCTCGTCGAGCACGGCCCTGGCCGTGGCCCTTGCCCGGGTCTTCGGGGCCGAGGGCTCACCCCGGACGATCAGCCGGCTGTGCCAGCAGGCCGAGGAGCTGGCCGGCATCCCGATCGGGATGATGGACCCGATGGCGTCGTCCGGTGGGCGGGCGGGCCAGGCTCTGCTCATCGACTTCAACACCCTGGACATCGACTACGTCCCCCTGCCCGACGACATCGAGGTGATCGTCGTCGACTCCGGGGTCCACCGGAGCCTGCGCGACACCGACTACCACGCCCGGGTCGTCGAGTGCACGGCGGCGGCCGTGACCGTCGGGCCCCTGGGCCTGGCCGACGACGCCGACGTGATCGGCCTGCGCGACGCCCAGCTCAGCCGTCGGGCCCGGCACGTGGTGACGGAGTGCCGACGGGTGCGCCAGGTCGCCGAGGCATTCCGCGCCGACGACCCGATCACCGCCGGTGAACTGATGGTCGAGAGCCACCGCAGCCTGGCCGAGGACTTCGAAGTCTCCACGCCGGTGCTCGACGCCCTGGTGGCCGACCTGGTGGCCACCCCCGGTGTGTTCGGGGCCCGACTCACCGGGGCGGGGTTCGGCGGGTGCGTCGTGGCCCTCGCCGCACCGGGCGCCGTCGACCTGGACCGCTTCGCCACGCCGGCATACCGGGTCACGGCCGCCGACGGCACCGCCGCACGCGAGGGCGGACCGGACCCGGAGGGGACGGTGCCCCCGACGGGGGACCCCACGGCCGGACTCGTGGACGCCCCGGTGGACGACCCGTCGTAGGTCGGCGCAGCCGGGGTCCCGGACCGGACCCGGGCCCTGACCGGAACCGGCTCCGGACCGGAGCCGGCTCCGGACCGGGAGCCCGCGGCTACTGGCCGGGGTCACCCAGCGGTCGGCCCCGACGGTCGCGGTAGTCCCGCTCCTCGCGGAGGCGGTCGGACCGGCGCAGGACCACCCGACGCAGGACCACCGGTCGGCGGACGTCGTCCAGCAACCGCTGATCGTCGTCGACGGCCACCAGGAGCCGCCCCGTGCCGATGAGGCGCCGGAACACCGACTGCTCCACCTCGATGTCGTCGATGTCGACCAGGGGGATCTCCACCAGGCGCGGTCGCAGCCCCCCCTCCCGCTCGAGGAGGCGTTGCGTGGTCACGATCAGGTTGGTGGTGCGCCACTGCAACGCCCGTAGGAGGAGCCACACGCAGGGAACGGCGGCGACCAGCCCCTCGACCCAGTGGAGATCCACCGAGGTGTGGGGGAACACCACGTCGAGCGCCACTGCCACCGAAACGACGACCCCGGACACCACCAGCGGCCCGATGAGGAACATCCAGTGCGGGTGCATGTCCACCAGCACGTCCTCACCGGGGTGCAGGATGCGCCGGGGGACGGCCAACGTCAGCCCAGCTTGCCGGCAATGGACCCGGCCGATCGGAGGACCGAACCGTCGGCCCCGGCGGCCGAGTACACGTGGGTCGCCCGGCCACGGGCCTCGTCCACCAGGTCGGCCAGCAGCCGACCGAAGGGAACGGGCGGGTCGATCCACAGGTAGCGGGCCAGCGAGCCGGGGATCGTGTTGATCTCGTTGACGGCGAACGTCGAACCGTCGGAGAGGAAGTCGATCCGGGCCACCCCGCGCACCGAT
>Ga0302202_10001589_pt1 | contig 28075 bp, 27 predicted proteins | sample II_Bog_N3_3_FD_194579 | JGI IMG/M metagenome (GOLD analysis project Ga0302202, IMG submission 194579) | Peat permafrost microbial communities from Stordalen Mire near Abisko, Sweden - II_Bog_N3_3 | ecosystem: Environmental > Terrestrial > Soil > Wetlands > Peat | place: Sweden: Abisko...
GCCCGAGGTGCGGATCAGCAGGTCGGGGTCGGGCATGTGCGCCGTGTAGAGATGGCGGTGAATGTCCTCTTCGGTGATGCGGTCGGGGGTGATTTGCTTGAGTTTCATCTCCGCCGCCAGGCCTCGGAAGGCGTCCACCAGCTCCGACCGGCCGCCGTAGTTGAGCGCCAGGGTCAGCGTGGTTCCGGTGTTGCGGGCCGTTGCCTCGGCCGCCCAGGCCATCTTGTCCTGCACTTCAGAGGGCAGCTCGTGGATGCGGCCGATGTAGCGCATGCGGACATTGTTGTCCATCATGCGCTGCAGGTTGCTCTCCAGATAGCTGCGCAGCAGGCGCATGAGAAAGTTGACCTCGGCGCGGGGCCGGCGCAGGTTGTTTTCCAGAGAGAACGCATAGAGCGTCAGCCAGGGCAGACCGATCCGCGAGGCAGTCTCGGTAACCAGTTGCACACTCTTGGCACCCTGCTGGTGGCCGAGGAAGCGCTTCAGCGAGCGATGGCCGGCCCAGCGGCCGTTGCCGTCCATGATGATGGCCACGTGCTCAGGCAGCCGCTCGGGCTTGAGCGCAGCGTAGACAGCGCGCTCCTCCGCGGTCAGCTCATGGATGCGCAGCGTGGAAGAAGAATACAAAGAACTCGCCTCGATGCCGCTCTTGCGGCTTTACGACCGGCGCCCCCTGGATAGCATGGAACCGGATACCGCGAAACCGGTACCGAAAGCAGGATGCGCTGGAAGCCGTACCCAACCATTCCGGAAACCACGCCTGAGCCCGAAAATGCCGCCCGGCCCGGGGGTCGCTCTGCCGCTGCCGGAGCTAGAGATGCAGCACCATCGACCCTAGCACAAGCGCCCATGCGCCGCAATCGCAGCGGACACGGCCACCTGTGAGCGCCAGCGGCCGGGGTCGCGCCCCACGGCAAAGCCCGAAGCGGGAAAGCTGATGCGCTTCCTGCAACGGGACTCACGCAGGAGCGCTCAGGCGGTGCGGCGGCGTCCCGTTGCGGCGTCGCGCACCGCACCGGCAAACAGCGTCCGGTGCATTGGCTCCAGGTGCGGCAGCAGCGCAGCAATCTCAGCCAGGAAAGGATCGGCAAAGATCGCCGCCACTTCCTCGTCGCGCACGCTGCGGGAGTCGCGCACCAGCTGGCTGATGTCGACGTCGAGCGCCGCGGCCAGCCGCTCCAGCGAGCCAAGTGTCGGGATCGCCTTGCCGTTCTCGATCTTCGAGATGTAGGTGCGGGGCACCTGCATGCGGCCGGCAAGCTGGCGCTGGCTCAGGTGGCGCGCCTTGCGGATATCGCGCACCTGCCCGGCGACCTGCAAACCCGCCTCCGCCGACTGCGGCGTGGAGGGGTGCGGCACCAGCTGCAGCACCGGATGGGGAGGCTCCTCCATATCCAGCGGCTTGCGGCACTTGCGGCAAAGGGAGTTGGTGGTTCTGTATTGAACGAGGCTGCAATAGTCGCAGCGCACAACCTCACGTGTGTCCACGCTGACCAGGGTGGTTGCCATCGGCTGTGTGCGGAGTGCCAGAGCGGACTCTCCGGGGTGCTTTTTTGCACCGCGATATTTGCCACTTTGGAGGATGGGAACCATAATTGTCAAGTAGAAACATAGGCTCAAAAACGAACTTGGCCTAAGATTCACTCATAATAACCGGAAAAACCCTAAGAAGCACGAACCAAATGCAGCAACAGGAGAAATATTTTTCTCATGGCCAACGGAACCCCGATTGCCCCTGTCTCCGATGCCTTCACCCGCAACCGTGCTTGGCAACTGCTGACCGAATGGACGCAGGGCGAGAGCCTGCGCAAGCATGCCCTAGCCGTGGAGGCTTGCGTGGCGGCCTGCGGCGAGGCAGAGGCCGATCGGCTTGGACTCACCGGCGGGGAGCGTGCCGCGCTGGTGAACCTCTACGCAACCACTGCCCTGCTGCACGACTTCGACTACGAGCGCCACCCCTCGCTCGAAGAGCACCCATTTGTGGGCGTCCGCGAGCTGGAGCGGCTGGGCTGGCCGGGGGAGCTGCGCACGGCCATCCTGGGCCACGCGCAATACTCCGGCGTGCCGCGGGTTACGCACCTGGACAAGGCCCTGTTCGCGTGCGACGAGCTGGCTGGGTTTCTGACCGCCTGCGCGCTGGTCAAGCCGTCCAAGGCGATTGCGGATGTGGAAGTAGCCGGCGTGCGCAAGAAGATGAAGGACAAGGCGTTCGCGCGAGGCGTGAACCGGGAGGATGTGATCCAGGGTGCAGCGGAGTTGGGTGTGGAGCTGGATGCGCATATTGGGTTTTGCATTGAGGCGATGCGGAGAAGGGCCGGAGAGCTGGGGCTATAAGACGCTGCTAGAACCCACGGTGCTTGAATGTCCTCCAAATGCGCCAGGCGATAAAGCCGAGACATGCTGCCCCGCCAAGGACGTTCTTGGTAAGGAGAGCCAGCCAGCTGAGGAAATGAGGGCGGCAGTAGTAGCGGTCCGGGTTTTCGGGGTTATACCGGATGCCGATTGATTCGCCTTCGAGCAGCTGGTAGAGGGGTGACGTTTCGTGGGTAATGAAGGTGCCTATGTGGGCATGCCCGCAATCGTCTGACCAGACCAACATGTCGCCAGAGAACCGACTTTCCGGCGAAACCTCGTATCGCTTGCCGAATTTCTTGCGAATTTCCGTGCCGGAATAAACCTTCGCTTCGGCGGGAGTCCAACTGTCATAGCCGCGCAGATGCTCCCATATCTTGATCAGCATATTGCCGATAAGTGTGCCACAAGAAGGCGCCGCTGCGAAGGGCTGGCCCCTTGGCCTGGGGTCTTGGCGCCTGCCCATCGTCCCCGATCTGCGCTACGATAGATTCTCGCAGTGGCAACGTACCGTTGCCGCTGCGCCTGGAGACCCTGCATGGCCCGCTTTCATCATGTGCTTACCGACTCTGCGAATGGCGTAAAGACCATCACCATGAACCGGCCGGAGAAGCGCAATGCGCTGTGCCCGCTGCTGATTGAAGAGCTGACCCAGGCACTGAAAGAAGCCGAGACCTGCGACTGCGGCGTCGTCATCCTGACCGGCGCGGGGCCGGCCTTCTGCTCCGGCCTGGACATGGAAAACCTGGAGACCATGAGCGCCAGCACGCCGGAGGAGCATCGCGTCGACTCGGAAAACCTGGCCCGCGCGCTGCGCACGCTTTACGACTTTCCCAAGCCGATCATTGCCGCCGTGAACGGGCCAGCCATCGCCGGCGGCATGGCGTTGGCCACCATCCCCGACTTCACGCTGGCCGCGCCGGAGGCCAAGTTCGGCTATACCGAGGTTCGGCTGGGATTTGTGCCGGCCATTGTGGCCTCGTTCCTCATCCGCCAGGTGGGCGAGCTGCGCACCCGCGAACTGCTGCTCTCTGGCCGCGTGCTCAAGGCGCAGGAGGCCATGCAGCTGGGCCTGGTGACGCAGGTTGTGGATCGCAATGACCTGATGGCCACGGCGCATGCCCTGGCGCAGAGCCTGCTGCTCAACAGCCCGCAGGCCATGCGGGCGGTGAAGTGTCTGCTCTCCAAGCATGCCAAGCGCCGACTAGATGAGGAGATTGAAGATGCCATCGCGGTGAATGCACATCAGCGCTCGGCGGAGGACTTCAAGGAGGGCGTGCTGGCCTTCAAGCAGCACCGCCGCGCCGACTGGCCCAGCATGCACGCGAAGGTCTAGCCTACCAGCAAAGGGCTCGTGCGTCTGAGTCAATAGCTCAGGCGAATGGCTTGTTCGCCCTGAGCTCGGCCACAATTTCCAACGCTGCGGCGCGTGCTTTATCTGCCTGGTCGGGCGGAAAGCTGATGGCCCCGACCCGCGCGTGACCGCCGCCGCCGTAGCGTTCGCAGACCTGGGCCAGATTCACCATCTTCGCCGGGTCGGCCTTGGTCCAGGGGTTCGAACCAACAGCGACCTTGGTGCGGAAGCTCGACTTGGACAAGCCGATCGAGTAGACCGCTTCCGGATAAAGATAGTAGGGGATGAACTTGTTGAATCCCTCGAGCAGGTGGTCGCTGATGTCGAAGAAGATGGTGCCGTCGCGCTCCTCGGCGCGGCTGCGGATCAGCTCGACGGCCTCCTTGTGGCGCTCGAGCAGGGGCGGCAGCAACTGGGCGACGAACGGCTGGGTGAGCACCTCGGCCAGCGGCATCTCGGTGAGCAGCGGAATCAGACGCGGGATGAAGACAGGGTCCTGCGTGGACTCGATAATGAGCGTCAGCTTCATCGCCGGGGCGGCCATGGCGACGGCCGACTCCGGGCTCTCATACTGCGCGCCATCAACAATGTCGGCCCAGTGGATCAACTCAGCCAGCGGCTTGGTGTCGAAGCCGAACTGAGTGGCCGCAATGTACGCCAGAAAACTGGTGCAGGAGGTGTAATTGGGATCGAAGAACTTGCGGCGGCCGCAGACGGGATCCTGCTTGCAGGCCTGGAAGCTCTGCTGATCCTCAGGCGTGAGGAAAGCCGACAGGTGGTGATCGAACCACCAGGTGATGCGCGGCGAGGCCGAGTACTTGAAGTCGACGATGGCGTTTTCGTCGCCGGTGAACTCGCTCTCGTCAAACAGGGCGCCGGCGCGGTGGACAAGGCCGTGAAACTCGTAGCTGGCTCCCTGGGCGACGCACTCTCGGTGGAAGCGCGTGAACAGCGAGGCTGAGCAGGCTCCGTCAAAGCATTTGTCGTGATAGAAGACGCGAACCCGCAAAACAGGCTCTCCCTTGACTCCGTAAAGAGTGAACAACCGGAACTGTTAAGCATCAATTGGTTGGCCGTTTGTGTCAAGGCGGACGCGTGGTTTGCGTCTGCCGCAGGCCGCATAAACCAGGCGCGGAAGTGAAAACGGGTTTCGTATTGCATTGTATTACATGAAAATATGCTGTATTCTCTTGTATTATGTCTTCCCGCACCATCACCTTCCGCATTCCTGCGGAGAAAGTAGCCGAGCTCGACACCATTGCCAAGGCGCTCGACCGCGACCGTAGCTATCTATTGAACGAAGCCGTCGAGGCCTACCTGAGCGAGCAGCGGCGCTTTGCCGCCATGGTTGAGGAGGGGCTGGAAGCTTCCCGCAGGGGCGAGCTGATCGAGGACGAGGACGTCGGCAGGATGATGGACGCCTGGGTTCAGCGAAAGGCAATCCTGAAACCCGGCAGCAAGCCGATCCAGAAGCTGGTCGAGGGCCGTGCAGTGCTGGAGAAGGCTTGAACGTTCGCTGGACCATGCCTGCGGTCAACCAGCTTGAGAGCATCTTCGAGTACATCGCCGATGCCAATCCAGCGGCGTCAGAGCGCACGATCCGCCGTATTCACGATGCAATCCGGCGGACGGCCCGGCTGCCCTACGCGCGCAGAGCGGGCCGCGTGCCGGTAACGCGCGAGATTGCCGTCGCCGCAACACCCTACGTGGTTGCGTACCTGATCGCCGAAAAATCGATCCATGTCCTTGCCATTCTTCACGGCGCCCAGGACTGGCCGCAGGCCTTCTAGTTTCAAGGCACGCGCGGGTAAGTTTGCACCGGCACCGCTCACGCCACTGTAAAATCGGCGCAACAGAAATCTGCTTTGTTTTGAGAGGCTCCATGGACCCCATAGAACCTGAGATCCAGTCATCCGCGCTGTCCAGCGATCCGACCTTGCATGCACCTGCTCCGCCGGCCCCGCCCGCTCCCGCACCCGCTCAGCCGGCGGAAACACGCATCCTGCTGTACGTCCTGATGGGCAAGCAGGGATTGCGTGCGGGCTGGTCGGTGGCGCTGTTCGTGGCGTTGCTGCTGCTGTTTATGACGATGATCGGCCTGGTATTCACCCGGCTGCATCTCATTGATCCGAAGGCCCACTTTACCGCCAACTCGGCCATGTTCGGCGAACTGATGCCGTTTCTGGCAATGGTCGGCGCGGCGGCGATCGTGGCGCTGATCGAACGCCGTCGCGGCAATCTGCTGGCCTACAACCTGCTCGATCCGCGCGGCGCCGGCCACTTTGTCCAGGGCCTGGTTGGCGGCTTTCTAGGGCTCTCCGCGCTCATCGGCGCGCTGGCCTGGGGACACTGGCTTACCTTCGGCCCGGTTGCGCTGAGCGGCGCCCAGATATTCAAGTTTGCCGCGCTCTGGGGCCTCGCGTTCCTGCTCGTCGGCTGCGTGGAAGAGGGCATCTTCCGCTGCTTTCTGCAGTCGACGCTCACCCGCGGCCTCAACTTCTGGTGGGCGCTGGGGATCGTGGGCGCGGTCTGCCTGGTCCTGATCCTGACCGGCAAGGGCAACGGCATCTGGGGCGTTTACATTCTGGCCACGGCTGGGCTGATCCCCTGCCTGATCCTGCACCTGAAGCGGGCGGAGAGTTCTGGATTCTGGCAGGCGGCGTGGGTCACTTCCACGCTCTTTGGCTACGTACACACCGGCAACAGCGGCGAAAACTGGATCGGCATCTTCTCCGCGGCGGCTATCGGATTCGTGTTTGTGGTGAGCGTGCGCGTGACCGGTTCGGCCTGGTGGGCAATCGGCTGCCACGCCGCGTGGGACTGGGCGGAAACCTACTTCTACGGCGCGGCCGACAGCGGCAACGTGGCCACCGGCCACTACCTCACGGTGAATCCGGCGGGCAGCTCCTTCTGGTCAGGCGGCACAGACGGGCCGGAGGGCAGCGTGCTGGTGCTGGGCATCATTGCGCTCTTCATCGTGGCGCTGGTGGTCCTCTACGGCCGCCGCAAGCCCGCCGTCTTGAACGACCCCGCCCCGGCGCTGGCCGCGGAATAGCGCATGCGCCTATGGCTCAATCGCACCGGCGAAGTTTCGCTCCGCGAGCAGCTGGTCACGCAGGTGATCCTCGCCATCCTGTGCAAGGAACTGGCCGCCGGCGCGCGGCTGCCCAGCACCCGCGACCTGGCCCGCCGCTTCGCCATCCACGCCAACACGGCCAGCGCCGCGTATCGCGAACTGGAGCAGCAGGGGTGGCTCGAGTTTCGCCACGGCAGCGGCGTGTATGTGCGCGCCACGCGGCCCGCCGCGCCGTCGCCGGAGATGGCCGCCGAGTTCATCGTCGACCGGCTCATAGGCGACCTGGTGGCCAGAGCCCGCAAGCAAGGCGCGGCGGAGACTCTGTTGCGCAGCCGCTTGCGCCGCTGGCTCGCGCTCGAGCCGCCGTCGCGCTGGCTGGTGATTGAGCCCGACCCCGAGCTATGCCGGATCGTCATGCACGAGATGCAGCAAGTGGTTGCGTTGCCCATCCTCGGCTGCACGCCTGAGGAGTGCGCCGCGCCGGCGATGCTGCAGGGCTCCATGCCCGTGGTGCTGCCCAGCAAGGCGGCCAACGTACGCAAGTTGCTGCCCGCCGGCACCGAGCTGACCACGCTTGATGTGCATCCGATCTCTGCCGAGCTGATGGCCTACCTGGAGCGCTACCTGCCGGAGCACGCCAAAGACCTGATCGGCATTGCCTCGCGCTGGCAGGAGTTTCAGCGCATCGGGCGCACGCTGCTGGTGGCCGCCGGCCTTTCGCCGGAGAGCCTGCTGGTGCGCGACCCGGCCAAGCCCGGCTGGAAGCGCGGCCTTGAAGCGACAGCCGGCGTGGTGTGCGACGCGCTGACCGCGCTCGAGCTGCCCGCCGGCGCCTTCCCCATGCGCTTCACGCTGCTTGGCGCGGCCTCGCTGGCCCACCTGCGCGGGATGGAAGCGGCGCTCTGCGGAGACGCAGACTCGCTCTCCGCCTGAACGCGGCCGTTGTTACACCTGCGAAACTGTCCCATCCCTGCTTAAAGCGCGCCCTATCTCCGCCTAGGATTGCCTTCATCGACGGAAGAAGGGAGGCAAGCGATGCATCTTTGGCATGTGTTTCTATTCGCGTTGATTTTCGTTTGCGTGATGGTCATTCTGGTCGCCTAGGTTGAGTCAGGTCTCGACCTTTGCTGCATCACCAACTCAGACAAAACAGAGCCTGCTTCTTTCCTGTTGTTCTGATGCGCGTCTCTGCCCACTGTTGCAGGGACGCAGGAGACAAGATGATTCGCGAGTTGCTTCAATCCGCATTTTGCGTTTGCCTTTCGCCGCTGCTGGTGGCGCAGGAGGTCGCGTCATCCGGCTCGGCAGCGGGCCAGACAACCTCCAACTCGGTCACCATTCCCAGGGAGACGGAGATTGACTTCGTGACTCTGGAGCCGGTTTCTTCGGCAACTGCGACCAAGCACCAGCCAGTCCGGCTCGCTGTTGAAAAGGATGTTGCTATCAAGGGCGTGATCGCGATTCCCAAAGGCACGCTCGCAATCGGAGAAGTTTCCAGGCTGACCACGGGCGTACCTGGCAAGCGGGACGGCTCCATACGCGTGATCCCCGCCGCGCTGGTCCTGGCTGGCGGAACGCAGTTAAAGCTGAAGGAAAACAGATGGGGCGAGGACGATTGCGGCGACATGGGCCCCTGCTGGGCCTTGTTCATTTTCACGGCGCCGCTGTTGCCGCTGATCCTGATTTCGAAGGCCGGCGATGCCAATGGGGACTCGGAAGACAGGCCTAAAGGTGAAGACCAAACGCTCTCGACCGGCTACCCGGTGGAGGGGTTCACGACGAGCCGAATCGCGCTTAGGTCAATCGACCAGCGAGCCCCGAAGCCTGCACCAGCCAATGCGGCTGATTTCCTGCGCACACCGACGCCGATCTCGGCGAGCGCCCCGCCTCTTCTCTAACTGGCCAGCGCCCGCGCGCGTCTTGCTCGAAGTGTGGGAAGTCCCGAAACTCGATTCATCGCGCCAGCGTTCCCGCAGCGTTATTCTGTTGAAGACCGATAGACGACGCCGACTCGATGAATCCTTCCTACGCCGGAGTTCTGGGATCGCCCCGCAGCCACAAGCGACGCTGGCCGCGCGTTGTGCTGTGGGTGCTCGCTGTGCTGCTGGCGCTGGTCGTTGTGGCGGTGGCAGCAGGGATCCTCTGGCTGCGCTCGGCCGAACAGGCCGAGCTGCCGGTGCTTGATGGCGATCTGCATCTGGCTGGGCTCTCCGCGCCGGTGACCGTGCGCCGCGACCAGCGCGGCGTGCCGCACATTGAAGCAGCCGGCGAGGACGACCTGTTTGTCGCGCAGGGCTATGTGACGGCGCAGGACCGGCTGTGGCAGATGGACAGCTTTCGCCGCAACGCCAACGGCGACCTGGCGGAGATTCTCGGCTCGTCGCTGGTGCGGCACGACACGGCACAGCGGGTGTTGCAGTTTCGCCGCACGGCCGAGCGCGTGTACGCCAACCTGTCCGAGGCCGATCGAAAGCGGCTCGACGACTACGCCCGCGGCGTGAACCTCTACATCGACCAGCACGGCGACGCGCTGCCGGCCGAGTTTCGCCTGCTGCACTACACGCCGAAGCCGTGGACCGGCGCCGATTCGCTGTCGATCGGCATGATGATGGTCGAGATGCTGGACTCGCACTGGGATGTGAAGCTGGCGCGCGAGGAGATCGCTGCCGATCTGCACAACCCCAAGCTCGAAGCCGATCTTTATCCGGTCGGTTCGTGGCGGGATCATCCGCCTACGGGGACGGTGGTCGACCTGAGCCAGCCGCATCCGGAGCCGCCGGCCAAGACCGACTCCGATGACGACGATGACGATCGGTCGCAGGCGAGCCTTGCACGCGAAGACCTCCGCTCTCTGCGCGCCGCGTTGGGATTGCCCGCCTGCTCCGGATGCGCACCCGGTTCCAACAACTGGGTGGTGGCGGGCGCGCATACGGCCAGCGGCAAACCGCTGCTTGCGAACGACATGCACCTGCCGCTCACCGAGCCCAATATCTGGTTCATGGCGGACCTGAAAGCGAATAGCTCCGCGGCCGCGCCCGGCTTTCATGCCGCCGGCGTCACCCTGCCCGGAATGCCGTTCGTCATCGTCGGGCACAATGCACACGTGGCCTGGGGCTTTACCGCGCTCTATGCAGACGTGCAGGACATTTACCTCGAGAACCTGGACGGGAAGGGGAAGTACCAGGCTGCGGATGGCAGTTGGAAGCCGCTGGCGGTTGACCATGAAGTGATTCATGTGCGCGGCGGCAAGGATGTGGACCTCGATGTGCAACTCACCGCGCATGGGCCTCTGATGGGTCCCATGTTCACGCAGCAGATGCATCCCATGTCGCTGAAGTGGACTCTCTATGACCCCGCGCTGAACGCGCTGCCGCTCTACCAGATGAATCTAGCGTCGAACTGGAGCGAGTTCTCCGCAGCACTGGGCTCGTGGTGCTGGCCGACGCAGAACGTGGTCTACTCTGACGATCAGGGACACATCGCCTACCACGCCATTGGCCGCGTTCCGCTGCGCCCGGCGGGGTTGCAGGGGCTGCCCATTCACGACGCGATCGGAGCGCCCAAGCCCCGCGAGTGGCAGGGTTACATTCCTTTCGACCAGATGCCCAACCAGTTCGATCCACCGTCCGGGTTTCTGGCCACGGCGAACTCGCGGGTGACCACGGAGAGCTCGCCCTACCCGCTGTCTCTGGAGTGGGTCGATCCTTACCGCATCCAGCGCATCTACAAGGCGCTGCAAGGCCGTGAAAAGCTCACTCCGCAGGACATGCTCGCCGTGCAGACCGACGTCTACAGCGAGGTGGATCAGGAGATCGGCCACCGGCTGGCTTATGCAATCGACCACACGCCCGCCGCGGCAGCAGCGGACCCGCGCCTGCGCCAGGCAGCCGACCTGATGCGCTCCTGGGACGGCAAGCTGACTACAGACTCCGCCGCAGCCTCCATCGTGACCAAGACGCGCCACGCGCTGTGGCCCATGATTCTTGAGCAGAAGCTGGGCAAAGACGCGGCCGACTACCGCTGGTCGGAGTCAAACTTTGCCGAGGAAGAGATCGTCATGCACGGCAGTGCCGAGTGGTTGCCGCCTGCCTACAAGAACTGGGACGCGCTGCTGACCGACGCCGTGCTCAAGGGCATGGAACAGGGCAAGGCTCCCAGTGACGTGACCTTCTGGCGCTACGGCAGCTGGCACGTGGTCGATATCGAGCACCCGCTGGCCGGCTACCTGCCACTGATCGGTCGCATGGCCGGCACCGGGCCGCAGCCGCTCTCTGGCGACACCACCACGGTGAAGCAGGTGGGCCGCGACTTTGGCCCCTCGCAGCGGTTCACGATGGACTGGAGCAACATCGACGGCTCGACGGAAAATATCGCGCTGGGCGAGAGCAGCGACCCGTATAGTCCCTACTTCCGCGACCAGTGGAACGACTACTACGGCGGAACGACGTTCGCGCTGCCGTTCACCCCGGCAGCCGTGACCGCGGCGACCCAGCATACGCTGCGCCTGCTGCCATGAGCGAGCCTCATCGAGAGTCACCCCACAAGAACCGGGTGCCCAAGGTCTCGATTCTGAGACCTGGGATCTCGTCTCGCCTGCTCGGTCCGGCCCTGATCCTGCTCGCCGCCGCCGCGGCAACCGCGCCCATCCTGCTGCATGGCCCATTCTGCGGCGACGACTTCGAGTTCCACGTGGTCTCCTGGCTCGACGTGCAGCAGAACTGGCTGCATGGCATCGTCTACCCGCACTGGGCGCCCAATGTGAATTACGGCGCAGGCGAGCCGCGCTTCATGTTCTACCCGCCGTTTACCTGGATGCTGGGCGCGGCGCTGGGCGCAGTGCTGCCATGGCCTCTGGTCTCGGTTGCGATGATCTTCCTGTTCCTGGCCGGCACGGGCCTGGCGACGCGTGCGCTGGCGCGGGAAGCCCTGCGCGATGCGCCTGCAACGCTGGCTGGATGCGCTGTCATCTTCTCCGGCTTTGCTCTCTTCACTGCCTACAAGCGCACCGCCTTTGCGGAACTCTCCGGTGGCTTCTGGATTCCGCTGGTGCTGCTGTTCGCCCTGCGCGACCGGAACCCCTCGGGCGGCCTGTGGCGGCGCGCGCTCGACGGGTCGCTCTTGCCGCTGGCTCTCGTACTGGCCGCCTGCTGGCTCTCGGACGGCCCGGTGGGCGTGATGGCCAGCTATCTGCTGGTGGCGATGGCCATCGCCGCCTGCGTGCTGGTTCGCTCCTGGGCGCACCTGCTGCGCGCCGCGCTGGCTGCTGCTCTGGGCATTGCACTGCCGGGGTTCTACTTGATCCCGGCAGCCTGGGAGCAGACATGGGTTGACCTGCGCGCCGCCGTAAACTATCCCGTCTTCCGCGTCGAGAACAACTGGCTGTTTGCGCACCATTCCGATCCGATGCTGGCTCCGTTCAACGGGATGATCTATCGGACGTCCATGCTCACCCTGACCATTACTGCCGTGGCGTTGCTCAGCCTGGTGTCGCTCGCGTTGCGCACCAGGCCGTGGGCTCGCAAGGCTAAGGCGGCCTCATGGCAACAGTTCCCTCTCATCTGGTGGGTTCCGCTGGCGCTGATCCCGTTCGTCGTTCTTTTTCTTCAGTTCCCCATCTCCCTGCCGGTCTGGAACCTGCTGCCTAAAGTGCGCTTTCTGCAGTATCCCTGGCGCTGGCTGCTGGTGCTGGAAGCGCCGATGGCCATCTTCTTTGCCGCAACCGTCTGGCCGCTGTTCACGGCAAAGCGCTGGCAGCGCGGTTTAGTCACGGCTGTTTGCATCGCCTTCTTCTGTGCCGTGGCCTGGATTTCGGCGAAGAGCTTCTTGCGCGTCTGCACCGAGGGCGACTCAACCGATGACCTACTCGCCATGTACCGTGACGGTGGCGGTCTGGAAGGTACCGACGAGTACGAGGCGCCCGAGAGCGATCACTGGAAGATCGCGACCAACCTGCCGGATGCCTGCTTCACCACCGACTCCGACACCACACTGGGGATCATTGCTCCGGGTGAGGCGATTCCCAACTGGCGGGCAGCGCAAGGCAGTTGCGACGCGACCACCGCCGCCGAATTGCGCACGCCCGCCCACCTGCGCATCACAACCGTTGCCGCGCGGCCGGGCTTTTTGATTCTGCGCCTGGTGAGCTACCCGGCGTGGCGCATCACGGTGAATGGCCGTGCCGCAGCCCCCGCCGATCCGCGCGATGACGGGCTGATTGCTGTACCGGTCTCGCAAGGCCCGGTCGACCTGCGAGTTGACTGGACGACCACACCGGACGTCATAGCCGGCCGCTGCCTCAGCGGGCTAGGGCTGTTGGTGTTCGCAGCGCTGGGATTCTGGGAGCGCAGGCAGACCGCGCCATGATCCGGCCAACGCTCGATTATCATGGGTTGACCTGCGGCCAGTTCCGTTGCGCCGCCTGAGTTCTACGCTTGCAAAAAGGACGTAAAGCCGATTGGCCCAGCCCGCAGATTCTCCTTGTTCGGAACCCGCCCGCTTTGCCCGACGGATGGGCCTCGCGCTCATTCTGCTCGCCGCCGCACTGGCAGCTGCGCCAGTCTGGTGGCATGGGCCGGTTGGCGGAGACGACTTCGAGTTCCACTTCATCTCCTGGCTCGACGCGCAGCACAGCTGGGTGAACGGCATCGCCTACCCTCATTGGGCCATGAGCCCCAACTTCGGTGCGGGCGAGCCGCGCTTTATCTTCTATCCCCCGCTGACCTGGATGCTGGGCGCGGCGCTGGGCTTTATTCTGCCTTGGAAGCTGGTCCCCTTCGCCATAACCTTTGCGCTGCTTGCAGCGACGGGGCTGGCTACACGGACGCTGGCTCGCCGTCTGCTACCGGAGGCGCCCGCGACCCTGGCCGGCTGCGCGGCGCTCTTCTCCGGCTACGCCCTGTTCACCGCCTATAACCGGGCCGCCTTCGGCGAACTTGCCGGCGGTTTCTGGATTCCGCTGCTGCTGTTGCTCGCGCTGCGCGACAAGACCGCGTCAGCCGGCCTTTGCCGGCGGGCTTTGGACGGGAGCGCCGCTCCGCTGGCGCTAGTGGTGGCCGGCTGCTGGCTCTCCGACGCGCCTCTTGGCGTAATGGCCTGCTACCTGCTGGCTGGGGTTGCGATTGTTGCGGCGGTGCTGGCTCGCTCCTGGTTCCCGGTGCTGCGCGCGGCTGTGGCCGTCACCGTGGGCATTGCGCTCACCGGACTCTACCTGGTGCCGGCTGCATGGCAGCAGCGCTGGGTCGACATTACCCAGGCCACCGGCGCCAAGGGCGACCAGGGGCTCAGAATCGAGAACAACTGGCTTTTCCCTCACCACGCCGACCCGACACTCCACCTGCGCGACCTGTCCCTGCATGCGATGTCGCCGATTGCCGTTGCGATGATCGCTCTTGCGCTGCTCGGCCTGTTCACCCTACGGCTGCGCGGGAGGCTCGCACCGGGCAATGATCGCCGCTGGTGGATTCCGCTTGGACTTATTCCGGCAATCGTGCTTTTCCTGCTGCTTCCCGTCTCGCTGCCAGTGTGGAATCTGCTGCCCAAGCTGCGGTTTTTGCAGTTCCCCTGGCGCTGGCTGCTGGTGGTTGAGGCGCCGATGGGCATCTTCTTCGCCGGCGCTGTGTGGCCGGCAGCGCCGCGTGGCCGCTGGCAACGTAAAGCCGTCGCCTGCGCCTGCGCCCTGCTGTTTCTGGCGGTCACCGCCTTTGCGGCAAAGGATTTCTTTCGCGATGACCGCGAGGATAGCGATCTGGGCGACATGCTGGACCGTTATGCGACGGGAGCCGGCTTTATGGGTACCGACGAGTACCAGCCGCCGGGCGCCGAAAACACCCTGGTCGCCATGGGCCTGCCCGACGGCTGCCTGACCGACGACTTCGACGACGAGCAGGGCGTGCAGCCCACGCCGGACGACAACCCCGTCTGGCGGCCGGAGCAGCGGAGCTGCTTCGCCACCGCGACGGCCAGCCTCAAGCAGCCGGAGCATTGGCGCATTGGCGGCTTTGCCCGGCGCGCGGGGTTTCTGGTTCTGCGCCTGCGCAGCTACCCGGCCTGGCGGATCGCGATGAACGGCCGAGTCCTCGATCCGGGCAAACTGCGATTGCGCCCGGATGGCCTCATCTCCGTCCCCGTCCCGCAAGGGTCGTTTGAGATAACGGTGGATTGGACGACGACTCCCGACGTGGTCTACGGCCGATTGCTCAGCGCTGTTGCTCTGCTGGCTCTCGGATCCATTGCCTTCTATGAGCGCAGAGCCGCGAATCGAATGAGACAATAAGCCCTCATTCCACCTGCTGTGGGATATTCATAGAGCAGACGCTTATGGCTTTTTCGAGCCCCCAATCCAACCCGAACCGCAGCTCTCAGGCCCGCTTCGCCGGGCCGGCTCTCGTCCTGCTGGCCGCGGCGGTCGCCACCGCGCCACAGATCTTTCGCGGCAACTCCTGCGGCCACGACTTCGATATCCACCTCGTGTCCTGGTTCGACTGCCTGTCCAGCTGGCGGCACGGCATCCTCTACCCGCAATGGACACCCAGCGCCAACTACGGCGCCGGCGAGCCGCGCTTTATCTTCTATCCGCCGCTCACCTGGATGCTCGGCGCTGCGCTCGGCCTGGCGCTGCCCTGGCAGCTGGTTCCGATTGCGCTCACCTGGATGCTGCTGGCAGCGAGCGGCCTGGCTACCCGCGCGCTGGCGCGGAGCGTTCTCGCCGACGCCCCCGCAACGCTCGCCGGCTGTGCGACAATCTTTGCGCCCTATGCTCTGTTCACCGCCTACGAGCGCTCCGCATTCGGTGAGATGGCCGCGTTCTGGATTCCGCTGCTGCTGCTGCTCATCCTGCGCGACAGGAATCCGTCCGGTTCGCTGCTGCGCCAGGCCTGTGACGGCTCTGCCGCGCCGCTGGCGCTGGTTGTAGCCGGGGCCTGGCTCTCCAATGCGCCGCTGGGCGTCATGGCCAGCTATCTCCTCGCGGCCGTCGCGCTCACCGTCGCGCTTCTGCGCAAGTCCTGGGCTCCGGCGGTGCGCGCCTTTCTCGCGGCGGCCCTGGGATTGGGCCTGACAGCGTTTTACCTGATCCCTGCCGCCTGGGAGCAGCGCTGGGTGGACATTACCCAGGCGACCAACGACCCCGGCCTCAGGATCGAGAACAGCTTTCTCTTCGGCCGCGCCGCTGACCCGGCCCTCGCGCTGCACAACGCGGAGCTGAGCCGCGTCTCAATCATCGCGCTGGCAATGGTCGCCCTTGCCCTGGGCGGGCTGTTTCTGGCCTGGAAGCGCAACACCCTCCCGGCAAGCCGCTCCGTCTGGATTCCCCTGGCGCTTATTCCTGTTGCCGTTCTCGTTCTCCAGCTTCCCCTCTCGCTGTCCCTCTGGAATCTGCTTCCCAAGCTGCGGTTCCTGCAGTTCCCGTGGCGCTGGCTGGTGGTTTTGGAGGCGCCGATGGCCATATTTTTTGCCGCCGCGGTCTGGCCCCGCCCCGGCGCGCGCCGCTGGCTGCGTATCGGGATTGGCAGCGCCTGCGCCGCGCTCTTTCTCGCCTCGACAGCAGTCGCCGCGTTCACCTACTTCCAGCCCTGCGACGACGAAGACGCGGTCGCGCCGATGGTCCAGGTCTACCGCAGCGGCCAGGGCTTTGAGGGCGTTTACGAGTACGAACCCATTGGCGCCGACGACGGCCAGGTAGCCACGGGGCTGCCGGACGCCTGCCTGGTCAGCGATCCCAATGTCACGCTCGGCGTTCTGGACACGCCCGGCGCCAACCCCGACTGGTGGGTGGAGCAAAAAAGCTGCGAGGCCGTCTACTCCGCCACTCCGCCAGCCGCGCAGGCCAACCCCGAGCACCTCCGCATCCACGCCATGTTGCCGCACGCAGACACCTTGATTCTGCGCCTGCGCACGTATCCTGCCTGGCGCATCGCCGTCAACGGCCAGCCCGCCGGCCCACTCACTCCGCGCGAAGACGGCCTCACCGCCGTGCGTGTGCCACAGGGTCCGGTCGACCTGACCGCCGACTGGACCACGACGCCGGACGTCCGCGCAGGCCGCTGGCTCAGTGCCCTTGCGCTGATGCTTGTCACAGCACTCTGGTTGCGCGAGCGACGCAGCCGGAAAGCCAGCCCATCTCGTCTATCATGAAAGCAATGGCTGTTGACGTGAAATCGCTGAACATGCAGGCCGCGGAGATCACCGACCGGGCGCTGGAAGAGCTTATCCCCAGCGCCGCGACCGTGCCCGCTTCGATCCACGGGGCCATGCGCCACTCCACCTTTGCCGGCGGCAAGCGCCTGCGCCCGCTGCTGGCCTATCAGGCCGCCATCACCATCGCCGGCTCGCTTCCCAAGGGCATCGAGCAACTGGGCGCGGCCATTGAAATGCTCCACACCTACTCGCTGATCCACGACGACCTGCCGGCGCTCGACAACGACGACCTGCGCCGCGGTAAGCCCACCTGCCATGTGGTGTTCGGCGAGGCCATCGCCATCCTGGCAGGGGACGCGCTGCAGACCCGCGCCTTTGAAGTCCTGGCCAACCTCGAAACGCCGCCGGCCGCGACCGTGCAGATCATCCGCCTGGTCGCAAACGCCGTCGGCACCGTGGAGGGCATGATCGGCGGCCAAGTGCTGGACATTGAGAACGAGCACTCCAAGCCCACGGCCGAACTGGTCGACGCCATCCACCGCGCCAAGACCGGCGCCCTGATCCGCGTCAGCGTGGTCGCCGGGGGCGTCTACGCCGGGGCTACTGCGGAAGACGTCACCCGGCTCGACCTCTTCGGCCGCAAAGCCGGACTCGCCTTCCAGATTGCCGACGACGTGCTGGACATGACCCAGGACTCGGCTGCGCTGGGCAAGACCGCCGGCAAAGACCTGGCCACGGAGAAGGTCACCTGGCCGGCCGTCTTCGGCATTGAGCAGAGCGAGCGCCACGCCAAAGCGCTGGTTGAAGAAGCCTTTGCCGCGCTCGAACCCTATGGCGACCGCGCCGAGGGTCTGAAGGCCGTGGCCCGCTACCTGGTTGAGCGCAAGAGCTAGCCGATGCTCACTGAAGCCCAGATCCTGACCACTCTCCGCGACTGCTACGACCCGGAAGTAAAGCTGAATCTTGTGGACTTAGGCTTGATTTACGCGGTCTCGACCGGTCCCGATCCGGACTCGACCAAGGCCTGGCCGCGGCAGTGGGTCAAGGTGACCATGACGCTGACCACTCCGCAGTGCCCAGCCAGCGGATTGATCTTTGAGCAGGTAAACAATCGCCTGGCGGGGATTCCGGAGATCAGCAAAGTGGAAGTCGACCTGGTCTGGGAGCCGAAGTGGACGCCGCACCGCATCAGCGATGCCGGGCGCAGGCAGTTGGGAATCTGAAGCCGAAGATTGGAGGTCGCGGACCGCGGCCCAAGATTGCGCCCGGACGCTACCGGCTGAGGACTTTTTCGATCCGCGCCCGCTGGCTCTCGAGCTCAGACACGGACTCCTCGACCTTGCCCAGCAGGTTCTGCACGTTGTCGATGTATCCGGGCAGCGAGTCCCACCAGACCTTGACCGTTTCCTGCTGGTCGAGAAGTGCGAGTGCCGTACCCCCGGCCGCTGTCACCAGCCCGGCTTTGCGCTTGCCCGCCAGCAGCAGCAGGGCGCTGGCCAACAGGCTCCCGCCGGCCGCAATGCGCGCCCAGTTCGTGCCCTCGGGCGCTTGGCTGCGCCGCACGCTTCTGACTTCCTTTTCCGGTTGATTCAATGGAACAACGACCATTGTCTCTCCTCTTTCATCTTTTGCCCCAGGGCCGCGCCCTCGGGGAGAGCAGCTCCGGCAGAGCCTGATCCAGTATCGCGCAATCACATGCAGGTGGGATGCGCCGGAAAAAAAGACTGTTGCCTTGGAGAATACCGGCGGATCCTGCCGATGCTGCCGTTCCCGCCCGGCCAGCACGGCCGTTCTGCCTTCAGTCCAGATCGAAGACCCGGAGCGGCTTCTCGTCCGGCGCATCCTTGGCCTTGCGCAGCGCTTCGGCAAACTTTTTCTCGAACAGGTCTTCCTTGTTCCTTTCCGCCTCCACACTCTGGCGGAAGATGGATTCCTTGCGCTCGTCCTGGGCCCGCATGGCCACGGCCGCCGTTTCCAGGTCTTCAAACATGCGCTTGCGCGGCGCCGCCGTGTGGCTTACCACCAGCTGTGTCTTGGTGTCGATTCTGAGCATGGCCCCGCAATCAGGGCAAGCTACTTCGAAAATTGTTTCCTTCGTCTTAGCCATCGCAAGGTGTATTGTATGCCTCGCCTGTCGCCTTTGCCCAGCCTGCGCCAGAGCAACGATTCCAGCCCGATCTTCACCCCCGATCGGGAAGCCGAGGGGCATCCAGACCCTAGGCGCGCGCAGCGTGGCGGACGGGCGCAAACATCGCCTCATCCACGGACAGGGCTCCCCGCGGCGCCTGCTCCTCATCGGGGGAGGTGAGCTGGGACAGGTCTTCGGCCTCCAATGGAGCCAGGGGCCAACAGACGCGCACAACTGTGCCGCGGCCGAAGCGGCTGCGGACCTGCACCGTGCCGCCGACGCCCTCAACGGCCTTCTTGACAACCCACAGGCCCAACCCTGTGCCTACATCTTTCTTGGTGGTGAAGAAGGGCTCGAAGATGCGGGCCATGTTGGCTTTGGTAATGCCGGTGCCGGTATCGGCCACCACAAAGCTGACAGCCGCAGGCCCGGCGCGGGTAGCGGGCCGGGCGCGCAGGTAGAGGTTTCCCTGCGGACCCAGCGCGTCAAGCGCATTGCCGACAAGATTGCCGAGGATTTGCTGCATCTCGCCTTTGCGCGACTCGATGACGGTAGAGCGCGAATATTCAGCCAGCACTTCAATGCCCTTGTTCTTCACCTTGTTGCGGTAAAGCGACATCACATCGTCAAACAGCTCCGTTACGGGCTGAGAGACCAGCTGCCCGGCGCCGCGCACAAACGTTAACGTCTGTTTGGCGATCTCCGAGGCCCGGCGGAGCTCCTGAGCTGCCAGCACGGCGTGGGTTCGGGCCAGTTCCAGGTCAGCACCGTTGCTGATGAGGAAGAGAAGGTTCCCGGTAGCCTGGAGCGGATTGTTGATCTCATGCGCAATAGTGGCGGCCAGGCGGCCCACCGAGGCCAGGCGCTGCGTCTGCAGCCAGGCGGCCTCGCGCTCCATCTCCACCGTGACGTCGCGGAACACCATCACCGCGCCGATCATGGCGCCATGCGCGTTGAAGATGGGCGCTGCGCTGTCCTGGATGGGGATCTCCGTGCCGTCGCGGCGGATGAGCACAGTCTGACCGGCAAGGCTTGCGGGGCGCCCGGTTTCCAGCACCGCGCGGATCGGGTTCTCGACCACGGTTCTGGTTTTCCGGTGAACGACGCGGAACATGCTCTCCGGTGATTTGCCGGAAGCTTCCTCGAAGGTGCAGCCGGTTGCCCTGGCAGCAGCCGGATTGATCAACACGACCTGGCCTTTGATGTCGGTCGAAATAACGGCGTCACCGATGCAGCTCAAGGTGACCGAGAGCTTGCTGCGTTCTGCTTCCAGACTGCGATTCAACGATCCCACCGAGCCGGCGACGACGGAGATGATCACGCCCACCATGATGAACATGGCGATATGAAAAATCGCGTCTCGATCCAAAGCTCGCAGGGGCAGCCAGGGGCGCAGCGCGAGGACATCGGCAACGGCGGAGACAACCGTGGCAAGTACGCCGGCCTGCACGCCGCCAAACAGTGCCGCGGAAACAATGGCCAGCATCAGCAGAGGAATGAAGAGCGACTCATCGCCGGGGAACAGGGCATGCATCAGTGCAATGGCCGCCAGCGGCAGCATGAGGCCCGCACCAAACCGTGAGGCAAAGCCTCGGGGCTGATCCGGTGTAATGAGTCTGTCAGCGAAGCTAAAGCCGGTCCTCATGAAGTTCCCCCTGGACTCCACCTAGGTGGGGCGCGATTCCGGACGTTGAGAAAGCAGAACAAATCCATCGATGGCGAGATCGGACTCTGCACGGTTGCTGTGAAAGAGCTGGCCGACAGGCGGCTTGCGGCTCGCCGCAATGAATACGGTGCGTCTGGTCCCGTCTGCATGAATCCCTTCTGCAAGATTAATTCTCATGCTCGCCGTTCATGGATGCGATTGTCCGTATCGTTTTGCTCTGAAATTGAGAATTTTGTACGATTTCGGAGCGCGAGGTGTGCTTACTCGATCTGGGGCGCATCCAAGCGCCTCACCGTTGTTCCTTTTCGCGGCCCGGGTGCGGCAGACGCCTCCGCCTGGAGGAGGCGAGGTCTCGAGGGTGTGTGTCAAGCGTCGATGAACCGGTTTCTTCCCTTCAACGCCGGATTGGGCCGACTGGCCACACCGTTTCCTGAATTGGCCTGGGCGCGCCGATTTATGACGCATTCCCGTGTTTCCCATCACAGCTTCATGGCACACTTCGACATGGTCAAACGGGCCCAGGAGGACCCCAACGATGGAACCCAGAAACACCGGAACCGGAAACACGGCTACAGAGCAGAATGCTCAGAAAGCTGTAACCCAGCCTCCAAACACCTCAGGGACCAACGCCGGCACCGCGGGGGGCACTCGCGGAACGACCCAGGAGACCGCGAACTTCAGTCCTCCGGGTAAGCAAGGCCACCAGTCCGGGGGAACCAACTCCTCCGATGGCCGGTAGCGCCTCAGAGCTCCGCGCGGTCCTCCGGCAGCGCGGGGAAACAATGCTCCCGTTCACCCAGCCCAGGGAGGCGCCCTGCCCCGGCCGCACAGGTTGCGGCCAGGCCAGGGCGCCGGTTTTTTGGCCGGCTCGCTGGCATCCTCGCCGCAGCGCGACCCAAACAAAAGCCCCGCTCTCACAAGCAGGGCTTTGGGGTTGCAGAATCTCCATCTCCGATGGCTTGATCAGTGTTTCTCCGCCGCCGTGGCCAGCTTGGCTTCGGATTCGGCAATCACATGCAGCGCTTCGCTGTAGGCCTCTTCGCTCTCGCCCGCCTCGCTCCACAGCTTCTGCCCACGCACGAGTTGCGCCTCGGCGCGATCCACGCTGATCTCTTCCGGCTTCAGCGCGTCGGACGCCAGGATCGTTACCCGGTCCGGCAGCACCTCGACAAAGCCCCAGCTCACGTTGTAGCGCGTCACGGCCTCGGCGCCGTCCGGGCCGCCATGCAGGGTCACGTCGCCCGCGCCCAGCTCGGCCAGCAGCGGCGCTGCGCCGAACAAGACTTCCATGTAGCCGTTCTTGGCCGGCAGCTCCACGGCAGAGGCCGCGGCCTCAAACAGCACGCGCTCCGGCGTTACCAGCCGTACCCGCAGTTGATTTGTCTCGTCCGCCATGAAAATCCTTTCAGGATTTTAGGGGTCAGGGATCAGAGATCAGACGGCGTCCTGCTGCTGCCAATCGCCTAACTGAGCCCTGAGCCCTGTTCCCTGTACCTACGCTGTCGCCTTCATCTTCTCGGCTGTCTCCAGCACTTCTTCAATGGCGCCCTTCATGTAGAAGGCCTGCTCGGGAATATCGTCGTACTTGCCGGCGATGATCTCCTTGAAGCTGCGCACCGTGTCGGCCACCTTCACATAGCGGCCGGCCATGCCGGTAAACTGCTCGGCCACGTGGAAGGGCTGGGACAGGAATTTTTGTACTTTTCTTGCGCGGGCGACGGTGAGCTTGTCTTCTTCTGACAACTCATCGATGCCGAGAATGGCGATGATGTCTTGCAGGTCCTTGTAGCGCTGCAAGATGCGCTTCACGCCCTGGGCCACGTCGTAATGGTCCTGGCCCACGATACGCGCCGACAGGATGCGCGAGCTTGATGCCAGCGGATCGACGGCCGGATAGATGCCAAGCTCGGACAGAGGCCGGCTGAGCACGGTGGTCGCGTCGAGGTGAGCAAAGGTAGTGGCCGGAGCCGGGTCGGTCAAGTCGTCGGCGGGCACATAGACGGCCTGCACGGAGGTGACGGAGCCCTTCTTGGTGGAGGTGATGCGCTCCTGCAGCTCGCCCATCTCGGTGGCCAGGTTGGGCTGGTAGCCGACGGCCGAGGGCATGCGGCCCAGCAAGGTCGAGACCTCAGAGCCGGCCTGCGTGAAGCGGAAGATGTTGTCGATGAACAGCAGCGTGTCAGAGCCTTCCACGTCGCGGAAGTACTCGGCGACCGTCAGCCCGGTCAACGCCACGCGGAGGCGCGCTCCTGGCGGCTCGGTCATCTGCCCATAGACCAGCGCGCATTTCGAGTTGGCAAAGTCGCCCGGCTTGATGACGCCCGACTCAGTCATTTCCAGCCACAGGTCGTTGCCCTCGCGGGTGCGCTCGCCCACGCCGGCAAACACCGAGTAGCCGCCGTGGTTCTTGGCCACGTTGTTGATCAGTTCCATGATGACCACGGTCTTGCCCACGCCGGCACCACCAAAGAGGCCGATCTTGCCGCCCTTCAAGAAGGGCTGGATGAGGTCGATGACCTTGATGCCGGTCTCGAACATCTCCTCGTGCGTGGTCTGCTCGTCAAAGAGCGGCGCGGGGCGATGGATGGGCATGCGGGTGTGCTCGCCGATGGGGCCCAGCTCGTCGACCGGCTCGCCGATCACATTGATCACGCGGCCAAGCGTCTCCTTGCCCACCGGAACGCGGATGGGGCCGCCGAGGTCGATGACCTTCATGCCGCGAACCATGCCGTCGGTCGCTTCCATGGCGACGGTGCGCACGCGGCCCTCGCCGAGGTGCTGCTGGACTTCGAGGATGACGGAGATGGGCGTGGGGACGGTGAAGCCGTCCGAGACCACCTGGAGCGCCTGGTAGATGGCCGGCATGGTCGCTTCTTCAAACTGCACGTCGACCGCCGGGCCAGAGACTTGGATTACTTTGCCGATGTTGTCTGCCATTTTTCTGCCTTCTTGAAAATCCGAACTTTTCGTTAATCCAATTCCTTGTGCAATGCGGCACGACCAGCATGCCTCAAATCGCTCAAAAGAGCATCTATCTTCTTTTCGTTTTCTTCGTTCGTGTTCCGCCTGCGAGTCCGGCCTTGCTGGACCAGTTCCTCGGTTCGCTTCTTGTTCTGAATCTTGCTTCGTTCCAACTCAACTCCCGCGAGATACCAAAACAACATCTCTTGTGTGGAATCGTCTTTCAAAGTCTTTGCTACGTCTTTAGCCGCTTGCACCTTTGCGTCCGCTTGATCCTGTCTAACTTTGAACTCCTCATCGCTCAGCGGACCCGCGTCCTGCAATGCGTCGATCTGGACGAGTGCGGCTTTGGCTGCACTGCGTTCCCCGCGAGTCAGCCAATTCACTTCGACGAGGTACAAGGCGCCAAATCCTACAACAGCAATTGCAAAAACGATCCCGAATACAACAAGAATCTTCCGCGTTGTCCTTTTGCCCCAAATCTCGATCTGCAAAAGCTCGCGGATGTTCATCTCAAATCCTCACAAGGCCGCCGCTCCGCTCACAATTTCGATAATCTCTTTCGTAATGGCCGCCTGGCGTGCGCGATTCATGGTCAGCGTGAGCGAGTCGATCATGTCCGAGGCGTTGTTCGATGCCGCATCCATGGCCGTCATGCGGGCGGCATGTTCAGCCGCCACCGACTCCGTCATGGCGTGGTAGAGCATGGAAAAAACATACTGCGGGAGCAGGCCGTCGAGCAGTTCCTCGGCCGGCTGCTCGTAGATGTAGTCGACGTCCGCCGTGCCAAAGCGCTTGGCTTCCTCTTCGGCTTCCCTGGTGTCTGCCGGCTCAAGCTCAATGCCGGCGCTGGCCGCGGCTTCAGCGGCGCGCTCGCGCTCTTCCGTGGTCTGCTCGGTAGAGCCGGCAATCTCCGGCTGGCCGATCTTTTTGAGCGGCAGCAGTTTTTCGACAACCAGCCGCTGCTGAATGACCGACTTGAATTCGTTGTAGACGATGTAGGCCGCGTCGATCTCTTCATGCACGTAGCGGGCGATGATGCTCTGCGCCAGCTCGTACACCCGCGAGTTCTCAAGCTTGAGCAGCATGCCGGGATGGTCGCCTGTGACCTCGACGAGACCCTTGCGCGATTGCCGAACCTGGCGGGTGTGGCCGAACTCGTCGGTTTCTTCAACGTACTCGGCTGCCGGATAGCGGCGGCGCATCAGGTCGCGGCCCTTGCGGCCTACGGCTTCAATGTCGATCTCGCGGTCCGGATTGCCATCGATGAACTGAAACGCCGTCTTCAGGATGTTGGAGTTGAAGGCGCCGGCAAAGCCCTTGTCGCCGCTGACGATGACCACGAGCACGCGCTTCTCAGGCCGCACCGCAAACAGCGGATGGCGCAGGTTGCCGGTCTCGGGATCGATGATGTCGACGCGCCGCATGAGCGATTCGAGCACGCTGGCAATCATGCGCGCGTAGGGCCGCGCCGACATGGCGCGCTCCTGGGCGCGGCGCAGCTTGGCCGCCGAGACCATCTTCATGGCCTTGGTGATCTGGCGCGTGTTTTTCACGCTGCGTATGCGCCGCCGAAGATCGAGTACGTTTGCCATTGATTCCCCAGGGATCAGGGCTCAGGGGTCAGGGATCAGTTTCCCGGCACCTTATCCTTGATCGACTCCAGAACTCCAAAAATCATCTTTCCAACTTCGTGTGAAAGCTTCTCAGCCTCATCAAGCAGGCTCGAATTGCCGAAGGTGAGTGCGCGAGCAATTTCAATCTGCGTTTGCAACTCGAAGTTCGAACCTCTCGAAATTCCTAAGAACTGTCTGTATTCCTTTGTGTTGAGCCTGCCATGCCCTTCCGCGATATTGCTTGCAATCGAGACCGTAGCGCGCCGCATCTGACTCGTTAAGCCGTATGTTTCTTCTTTCGGAAAACCACCCGTAACCCGGTAGACCGATACTGCCAGTTGAATGGATCGTTGCCAGACCGTCAGATCTCGAAATGATTTCACCATGGTGCTGATCCCTGATCCCTGACCCCTGCCGCTACGCAGTAGTGGCAGCAAGTTCCGCCTTGAAGTTGGCCGAGTATTCCTTCATGGCCGCGTGCAGCCTGGCGCGGACGTCGTCGTCGATCTGCTTCTTCTTGGTCAGGTCGTCGATCAGGCCGCTCTGCGCGGAGTCAAAATACTTGTAGAGGCCGTCCTCAAAGGCGCGAATGTCGGCGACTTTGAACTGGTCAAGGTAGCCCTGCGTGCCGGCGAAGAGAATGATGGTCTGCTGCTGCCAGGTGAGCGGCTGGAACTGCGGCTGCTTGAGCAGTTCGGTGAGGCGCTGGCCGCGGTTGAGCTGCTTCTGCGTGAGCGGATCGAGGTCGGAGCCGAACTGCGCAAAGGCCGCCAGTTCGCGGTACTGGGCGAGGTCAAGCTTGAGCGTGGAGCCGACCTGCTTGACCGCCTTGATAGCTGCCGAGAAGCCGACGCGGGAGACCGAAAGGCCCACGTTCACCGCCGGACGGATGCCGGAGTTGAACAGGTCGGTTTCGAGAAATATCTGCCCATCGGTGATGGAGATGACATTGGTGGGAATGTAAGCCGAGACGTCGCCGGCCTGGGTCTCGATGACCGGCAGCGCGGTGAGCGAGCCGCCGCCGCGGGCGGCCGACATTTTGGACGAGCGCTCAAGCAAACGCGAGTGAAGATAGAACACGTCGCCGGGATAGGCTTCGCGGCCCGGTGGGCGGCGCAGCAGGAGCGAGATTTCGCGGTAGGCCATGGCATGTTTGGATAGATCGTCGTACATGACCAAAGCGTGCCGGCCCGAGTCGCGGAAGTATTCGCCAATGGCGGTCGCCGCGTAGGGCGCGATGTAAAGCATTGGCGCAGGCTCTGACGCCGAGGCGGCCACGATGATGGTGTGGCCCATGGCGCCGGCCTCGGTCAGCGTCTGCACGACCTGTGCGATGGACGAACGCTTCTGCCCGATGGCGCAGTAGATGCAAATCAGGTTGTTCTTGGCGTTGTTGATGATGGTGTCGAGCAGGACGGCGGTCTTGCCGGTTTGCCGGTCGCCGATGATCAGCTCGCGCTGGCCGCGGCCGATGGGGATCATGGAGTCAATGGCCTTGAGGCCCGTGGCCATGGGCTCGCGCACCGGCTGGCGATCAATGATGCCGGGGGCCAGGCGCTCAATGGGCAGCGACGTGGTGGAAGCGATGGGGCCCTTGTCGTCGATGGGCTGACCAAGCGCGTTGACCACGCGGCCGATCATGCCCTCGCCCACCGGGACGCTGAGAATGGTGCCGGTGCGCTTGACCTCGTTGCCTTCACTCAGCTCCGTGTAGTCGCCCAGGATGACCGCGCCGACCTGGTCTTCTTCCAGGCTGAGCGCCAACCCGGCAATGCCGTGCGGAAAGGCGAGCAACTCGCCGGCCATGACCTTGTCGAGGCCGTGCAGGCGGGCGATGCCGTCACCCAGCGAGGTGATGGTTCCGACTTCGTCCACCTGGACCTTGGAGTCGTAGTTCGCGATCTGCTCGCGAAGTAGCTGCGTAATTTCGTCTGCCTTGATCTGAGCCATTTCTTTCCTTTGAGGGACCAGGGACTAAGGGACCAGGGACTAGCCTATTCGTCGGCGATCCGTTTTCCCTGCGCTTACCCTTAGTCCCTTGGTCCCTAGTCCCTGCCGGCGTCAACCGGCTGTCAATGCTTCCTTCAACCTGTCGAGCCGGCCGCGCACGCTGCCGTCGTAAACCGTGGAGCCGATGCGCACCACCGTGCCGCCGAGAATTGCCTTGTCGAGCTTGAAACTTGGGTCGATGCGCGCTCCGGCCAGCTTTCCCACTTCCGCAACCAGTGCGTCGCGCTCGGCAGCGCTCAGCTCACGCGCCGTTACAATCTCCGCCTGGCGAATCCCCGACTGCTCCTGCAAGAGCTTCTTGTAGGCGGCGGCAACCTCGGCTACGTGGCCGATGCGGTTGTTGTCAATCAACACCGCCAACAGGTTGCGCAGTTCCTTCCGCAAGCCCAGCTTCTTGTTCAGCACGTCGAGAAAGCCAACCTTGTGCACCGCAGGAACGGCTGGATTGACAAAAAACTCCCGCAGATCCGGGCTTCCGTTCCAGGTAGCAAGAAAATCGGCAAGCTGCGCTGCGATGGCCGCAGCATCAAGCTTTTCAGCTGTCACCACATCGAGAAATGCCTGCGCGTAGCGGGAGACAAAGGCGGCCATCAGTTGCTTCCTCCCTTGCCGATCACATCACCGACAAACTCGGCAATCAGCGCCCGGTCAGTTTCGGCGGTGAGCACCAGGCTCTTGGCGGCCTGATCAATGGCCAGGTCGGCGGCAAATGTGCGCAGCCCGCGCCGCGCCTGCGCCGCAGCCTGGTCAATCTCTTGCTCGGCAGCAACCACGATGC
>Ga0302202_10001596_pt1 | contig 28005 bp, 25 predicted proteins | sample II_Bog_N3_3_FD_194579 | JGI IMG/M metagenome (GOLD analysis project Ga0302202, IMG submission 194579) | Peat permafrost microbial communities from Stordalen Mire near Abisko, Sweden - II_Bog_N3_3 | ecosystem: Environmental > Terrestrial > Soil > Wetlands > Peat | place: Sweden: Abisko...
TGATGCAGACAGAAATGCCTTGCTGTGCGGGAGTGGCGCATTATCGCAAGCTACTTTGCAGCTTATGTCTGGAAACACCGGCAAGGCGGATTCGCTGACTCAACTAGCTCAAAGTTGCAGCAATGCTTCTTCGCTGATTTACACAGTGAGCGAAAACGCCGATTCACTGTATGAGAGATATGTGCGAGCCGAGGTGCAACTGGCGACTCAAGGCGTTGAGACGGCTCAAAAGTGTATGGCTGCACTCAAGAACACTATCCCGCCTAAGAAGTGAATAGACGGAGGAGATACATGGAGCGGAAGAGAATCCAATTAGCAGTCGTCCTGCTTATGGCGTTAGGTGCCGTCGCGACGGCCCAATCGAACCAGACTCGCACACCGCCGCGAACCAACCCTGGACTCTGCACACCGCGAACCGGAGAAGAGTTGGTGAATTACGGGCGCAAATGGAACGCATGGTCTAACGAGTCACGTTCCACATATCTCGAAGGCTTTGTTGACGGTCAAAGCAACACCTACCTCTTAGTCCTCAGCGACCTTCCGGCGGAGCGGCGAGAGGCTATTCGGCTTCGGACTTTTACGTTCTACGAAAACGCTGTGTTGCGGGATGTGATGACAAGTCTCTACTCCGATCCCGCAAACTCCTATGTCCGGTACGATTCCATGGTCTATATAGTTCGCGACAAGATCGGTGGAAAAGACATAGAGGCTGCATTGAGAAGCGCGCGACAAAACGACTGCGCGTATACCGACAAAAAATAGAAGGCGCGGATGATCCAGCAGCGCCATGTTTGGAGGGGGTTAGGTGAATCTGAAGGAAGGAACGCGGCGGCTGGCTTTGCTCTTGGGAGTGGTGGGGGCGGTTGCAGGCGGATTTGCTTCGCCTTCGAGAATGGATCGCACCCCCACGAATTGCATCTTCCGTTCCTTTGCGCTAATCCGCGTCCCCGTGGCCACCATGCCCGTCATACGCTCAAGGTGGCTGTTTTCCCCTGCCTTGCGACCGCAGCGCGCTCTAGCGGCCTCTAGCTCGGCGGTCGCGGAATGCTACTCACCAGTTGGATCGGGCCACCCCCGCCACCTGTCATTTCCACTGCTTGCGAAGCCTTGCCGTATAGCCGATCCGACAGGTACTTCGTTGCGTCGAGAGCGATCCTCTCGTCTTTGGACTCAAGGAATGATTTCCATTTGATTTGCTGATAATCGGCGGTGAACCAATCCGCGACGAAGCCCGCCTCGATCAGTTTGGAAGCCTTGGACTTACGCCCCGCACCATTTCGGAATCCACCACGTCCCGCCATGTTTGAATTCTAATCTTTCATAGACGGGCCACTATTGGCCCGGAGGGGGTTTCTCCAAGGGCCAGTCTAGGCCTGGACTGTTTTTTTCCCCTACTCTATTCGGGCGCTATCAAGGTTCGCAGATCGTAACCGCGCGCGCCGCGCGCCGCGTATGGTTCGATGATTGGGCTTGCTGGGCGAGTAGGGAAGGAACAGTTCCAGCCTGTGAATATGCCAGTCGCCAAACCCATCGTTCATCGACTTGAGGCAATACTCCGGCCCGCGCTCTTCGGCCTCGTAGGGTTCAACCTGGACGCTCTCCTCCCATGCTTTGCGGTCGGATGCGCGGCACACCAAACCCCGCCAGATCGCTTCAATGCACTCTTTGGAAATCGAGTGATGAGACGCAAGCAACAGGTGGAAGTGCCACGGGACGCGCATTCCATCTTGACGCGGTTTCGACTCCTGTCCTGCTACCGCGCATACATCGCCCTTATGGTGTTTCTCCAGTTCGTTCAACAAGAGACGCAGCTTCCGAACGGCAGTCGCATCGCGCACGTCCCACGGAAACGTGAGGGTGACGAACCACTGCCACGGGATCGGACGAAGCCACTTCGCCACGGCATCGACAGCTCTCCGGTCATGGAAGGGGATACGGCTATACCAGTCGAATCCAACAGAGCGATGCGGTACGATGGGGCTTGGATTTGGACGCAGCTCTCCTGTCATTTTCGGCCTCACTTCGCGAAAGACACACTTTCTACTAAGTGCATTGAATGACGCTCCGGGGCTGGTTACTCCACCTCTCCGCCGGGGCAAATGTCGCACCCTGGCAGAGACCCATCGCGGTTGAGTATTGCGGGCTCTGACTACACAGTCACATGGCTGTTGCCTTGGTCTGCGGCTGTTTTTCGATTCGGGATTCGATCCAGGCGTCAATCTCGGATTCGAGCCACGCGACTGCACGCGCGCCCAAACTGTATGGGCGGGGAAATTCGTTTTGATCGATCTTCCGGTAGATGGTCGCTTTGCTATACGGAACGCGCTTCCGTACCTCTGCCAGCCTCAAAAGTCGCACTTTGAAACCTCCCCCTCTGCGAGAGCAGAGGCAGCAGATGCCATCGGGTGGCAATCAGCCTGTGGGTGATTAGTCGCATCGACCGAAGTGCGACGTTAGAGTGCGGTCGAGGGGGTAGACTGGCATCTAGTCTCAGCCTTCTTGCGCTGGCTGCGCGCTTGTTACCGGGTTAGCGATCTCATCATTCGCTTGGGCTGCAATGCCATTCCGCCCCCGGCCTGTTGCACGCAATATACCATAGTCGCAATGCGCCCCATGAGATTCTATGCGGTATCTACCTTGTCAGGTATCTAGTTCGTTACTACCGAGCTGGCGCGTCTGACTGCTCACCACTGGGCATTCGGGACTCCAGTGGGACTCTGGGAATCGGAGTGCTCTCAGTATCCGCATGGACATTGACGATTCGTGCTTATTCCACTTTCTGCATCGGAAAATAATTACGGATCTCGAGCCCATCGGCTGAGCGACGGTCTCATCGACGAACATGCGGAGGACGTGAGTATTGATCGTGAGACAGCGATTCCGCTATGGCTGCGGCAAGCCGATCGTTCTCCTGCGGAGTGCGGATGGCTGCACGAAAATGCCCGTGGGATAGAGCCTCGAAGTTGGCGCAGGGTCGCAGGACTATATGATGTTCGACGATCATATGTCGCCAGAACGCGTCCGGATCGATCGACGATGGCAGCCGGAAGAGAATGAAGTTTGCGGCCCCGGGATAGCAGGCCAGTTCGAGCCGATCAAGGTCGCGATGCAGTGAGAGCTTGTGCGTAAGGTTTTCCGCCCTCACGCGAGCCGCATAGGGACGATCGTTCAGAGCGGCACTGACAGCGCACGAGGCGAGGGTCGTAATCGGCCAGGGCGAGAGATTCGCGCTGACGGCTGAGCAGAGCGTGGGATGAGCAACCGCATACGCCGCCCTCAAGCCGGGCATCCCGTGAAATTTTGTGACGGATCGAAAGACGATGAGGTTGGCAAAGTCATCGGTTGCGGTCGTAAGGGAATGCTCCGGAAGGTAGTCGATGAATGCCTCGTCGAGCAAGACGTAGATGTTTCTCTTCGCAGCCTCGGTGACGATGCTTCGGATTGCTCCGGCGTCATGACTGACTCCCGAAGGATTCTGTGGATTCGCCAGGAGAATCGCGTCGTGTTGCCCGGCGACCATAGCTTCGAGGTCATAGCGAAAGCATGATTCGGTGCTGAGCACGTGAGGGACGATCTCGATGTTCGCTCGTTCCAGCGTCCTGCGATATTCGGCGAATGCCGGCACCGGAAGCAGACAACGACGAATCGGCAGCGTGCGCAGAGCTGCTTCGAGCAATGGGACGAAGCCGTTGGCAACCGCAATATTTTGGGTAGCGATTCCCGCGTAGCTGGCGATCGACTCTTTGAGGTCTGCCTGCTCCATATCCGGGTACTCCGTCAGGGTGCGAGGATCGTCGAGACAGGCCCGCAGCGCGGACACGACGGCCGCAGGGGGGCCGTCAGGATTGATGTTTGCGCTGAAGTCAATCAGTCGGGATTGAGCGATGCCAAACATCTCCGCGATCTGCCGAAGCTGGCCGCCATGCGCGGGATAGGTTGCGCTGAGTTGCATGCTAGCGGCCGCGCCTCTTCTGGGTAAGTGCCGCGAAAAGGATTCCGCCGGCAAGTGCGAGCAGTGCTGCAGTGGAGACCAGGCGGATAGCTCGGGTGGATGTCTCCGGCGTGGCTGGGGGAAACTCGTGCCCCATACGTTGCGCGGGAATAACCTCTCCTGCGTACCTGTTATCGCCGCCGAGTGAAACGTGCAACGCCCCGGCCATTGCACTTTCCGGCTGGCCCGCGTTTGGGCTCTTGTGCTTGCCTCCGTCGCGCCGCCAGGTCTGCCATGCCATGCGCGGATCCCCATGGCTACTGAGTAGCGAAGCTGCAATCAGTGCGAGAGCGGTGATGCGCGCCGGAATGTAATTGGCCGCATCGTCGAGACGGGCAGCCGCTTTGCCGAAGTAGAAATACTGCCTGTCGGCATGGCCGATCATGGAGTCCAGCGTGTTGACCGCCTTGTACGCCATCGCGATCGGAACACCGCCCAGAGCCATATAAAATAGCGGCGCAACGATGCCATCCGAAGCGCTCTCAGCCACGGTTTCTACAACCGCCCGGCTGATCTGGCTGGAGTCAAGTTCCTCGGTATCGCGGCCGACGATTCGCGCAAGCCGCCCGCGTGCGAGAGGTGTATCTCCGCCCTCCAACGCAGCGACGACAGCAGCGGCCTGCTGTTCAAGATCGCGGGCGGCGAGACAAGTCCAGCCCAGGAGCAGCTCAGTGGTATTGCCGAGCAAGCCGGACCGCAGTCGCGCGCGCCGTAGCATCGCCGCCGTAAGCCAGTAGGTAGAGCCGACCACGGCGAGCGTAAGTGCGGCGCCCGCAGCGAATTCAGCTTCCACACTTTGGCCGCGTCGACGCAGTGCGGCCTCTCCGCGTGCGATCGCAAATCCGATCAGACGGACCGGATGAGGAAGCCACTCGGGATCTCCCGCAATCTGGTCCAGCAAGTAAGCTGCGGGAAGAAGCGTGTCTCGATTCAACGCGGTCGCTCCTCGCCGTTGCGCGGCTTGTAGGGAAAGCCAGCCCATGCAAAAATCCGCGGCATATCCACCGAGCTGCGAACCGCGTCGGCGAGGCGATCCAACGAGGCTTCACGCTTCTGTTTCCAGTGGTCGAGATGCGTGGCCGGCGCCAATTGGAAGAACTCGCGCGCTGCGGAAACAAAGGCGTGGCGGAAGATATCGTCATCGAAGAGTCCGTGGAGGTAGCTGCCGAAGATACGCCCGTTCGACGCGACACAGCCGTCGAGATGCGAGTCCTCCGAGTCTCCGGCCTGTGCAGTGTCCAGGCGGCCGAACGGCTTCCCGCCTTCCAGGTAACAGGTCTCGCCGACATGAATCTCATAGCCATTGAGTCGTAACCTCGGCGTGGCATGCCCGAAGAGCGAAGAGCCGCAGAGATGGCCCGAACTTATCCTGGTGACTTTCTGCGCTTGCATGGTTGTGCGAATGGCAAGCAAACCGAGCCCAGCGACGGCGCTGCCATGCTCCACGCCATGAGGGTCCAGAATCTCCTTGCCGAGCATCTGCATCCCGCCGCAGATACCCACAACCAGACCTGTGCGGGCATGATCGAGCAGTGCGCGATCCAGACCTTCCGAGCGCATCCACAAAAGATCGCCTGCGGTCCGCTTGCTCCCCGGAACAACGATGATGTCCGACTGCAGCAGTTGCTCCTGGTTGCGGCAGAGATGAAGCGAGATGGAAGGCTCGGCGCGCAGAGCGTCGAAGTCGGTGAAGTTGGAGAAGGAAGGCAGCGCAATCACGGCGATGCGCAACGCCCTGCCTGGATCGGGAGAGTTGACCGATGCCGGCCATGGCGCCTGGCTTGCGGAAGCGACGACCGGAAGACCGAGGCTGTCCTCTTCGTCGAGTGCGAGTTGAGGCAGAAAGGGGACGACGCCGAGGCAGGGCTTGGCAATGCGGCTTTCGATCATGCGGACACCCGGCTCAAGCAGTGAGATATCCCCGCGGAATTTGTTGATCAGAAAACCCCGAATGCGTTGTTGCTCGTGCGGTTCGAGCAGTTCGACGGTGCCAAGCAGCGAGGCGAAGACTCCGCCGCGGTCGATGTCGCCGACCAGCAGGCAGGCGGCGTCGGCGAGTTCAGCCATGCGCATGTTCACAATATCGTGCTGCTTGAGATTGATTTCCGCGGGCGAGCCAGCGCCTTCGAGGACGATGACATCGTTCTGCGCGGCGAGCGTCTCATAGCCCTCGCGCACAATCGGCATCAGCTCTTCGACGCGATGCAGATGATAGTTCGAAGCCGTGAGCGTGGCCCAAATCTTTCCGCGGACGATGACCTGCGACGACATGTCTCCCGAAGGCTTCAGCAGGATCGGGTTCATGTGGACGGAAGGTGCGATGCCCGCGGCTTCTGCCTGAAGAGCCTGGGCGCGGCCGATCTCAAGGCCCTCCGGCGTCACCGCGGAGTTGAGCGACATGTTTTGCGATTTGAAGGGCGCGACGCGATAGCCAGCCTGCGCAAAGATACGGCACAAGGCCGCGGTCAGCAGTGACTTCCCAACATGCGAACTCGTTCCCAACACCATGATCGCGCGCGCTCTCATGGTGCGTTGCTCCCCGCGATCTTTTCACTGTAGCGGTCGTAGGAGATCGCCGATTCAAGGGCCACGCGCTTCTCCCATCCATAGGTCTCTAGTTCGGGTTGGGAGGCAAACCGATCGACATATCCTAGGCAAAGGTAAGCGACTGGCAGCATGGAATCGGGTATACCGAGGACGGCGCGCAGCCGGGCCGGATCGAGAATGCTGACCCAGCCAACGCCGACGCCCTCCGCACGGGCAGCAAGCCAGAGATTCTGCACCGCGCATACCGTCGAATAGGCAGCGGTCTCAGGCATCGAGTGGCGCCCAAGCGTGTGGCCTCGCTCACTTCCGGTGTCGCATACGACGCAGAGATTCTGCGGCGCTTCGAGAATGCCTTCCAGCTTGAGCGCCGAGTATTGTTCAAGCTGATGCCCCGTATAGTTGGCAGCGGCTTCGCACCTGGACTGTTCGAAGATCCCATGCACAGCTTTGCGAATGGCAAGGTCACGGATCACGATAAAGCGCGACGGTTGCATAAACCCGACCGACGGCGCTTTGTGGGCCGCCGTCAACAGCCGTCGCAGCAGGTCGTCGGGCAGTGGCCTGTCGATGAAGCCGCGACGCACATCGCGGCGCGTATCGATCGCCCGGTAGATTGCGGCGCGGTCAGTGTCGCTGAAGGCGGGCTCCATCGTTACCAGGCTCTCGACCACTTGGGGCCACCTTTCGTATCGTCCCGCAGCCGTGCGTCAACGCCCGCGTTGACTTCGATGAGCCGTCCGAACAGCCAGATCAGATCGGAGAGCCGGTTCAGATATGGGACCACCGTAGGCTGCACCACGCCGCCGTTTTCGACGAAGCGGACTGCTGCGCGCTCGGCCCGGCGGCATACCGCGCGAGCAATCTCGTACGCGGCGGATTCCGTGTGCGCCCCAGGCAGCGACCAGTCCGAAAGAATGCCTTCCGTCGCTTCAATCTGATGCACCAGCGTGGTCAGCTTCTCGACGTCTTCGGCAGAGACGACCGGCGCCTTCTTGCTGCTTTCAGGTCCTGTTGCAAGCGCGGCGCCCACACGAAACAGGGTGCGCTGGATCTCCTCGGTCCACGCGGCGATCTCCTTGTTCTGGCAGATGCTGCGGGCAAATCCCAGCACGGTATTCAGCTCATCGACTGAGCCATAGGACTCAACCTGCAGGTCTGCCTTGGAAACTCGGGTTCCACCCGCCAGGCCGGTCTGGCCACCATCTCCGTGTTTCGTTGCAATGCTCATCGTCAATCTCCTGTCGTTGGTGCGGGGGTAAGGTCTTCCTTCATCGTGATGCAAAGCGTCTTGCAGGCGAACGAGCAGCAGTAGGAGCTGGTCTGTTCCCACGCCTCCTGCTCGCTGCATCCATTCAACGCGCGAAGAGCAATGCGCATGACGCCGCCATGGGTGACAACGGCAATGTTCTTCTCCTTCGCAAGCGGAAGCAGATGCTCAATCTCTTCAACCACTCTGGCATGGAAGTCTGCGAACAGCTCTCCTCCAGGTGCAGGCAGCATGGGAAATTCTTCCGCCCAGCGTTTCGCATAGTGTGGATAGCGCCGTTCGATCTCGGTCCAGGTAAGACCTTCCCAATCGCCAAAGTAAATCTCGCGCAAGCTTCGTCTTATTCTCACAGGCGCAGCATATATCTGCGCGACCGGCATCGCCGTATCGATTGCGCGAAGCAGATCGCTCGAGTAGACTTCGTCGATCGCTTCGTCGCCCACGCGCGCAACCAGGTCGAGGATCTGCTGCTTGCCGCGGTCGTTGACCGGCGGATCGGAGTGACCGCAGAATGTCCCGGCCATGTCCGTCTCTGCATGTCGTATCAAGAGGAGGCCGCTCATCGTGTCCACACTCCGCACAGGTAGACGCCAATCTCAGCCAGTTGCATGGCCGCTCCAAAGCAGTCTCCCGTGATGCCGCCGATGCGACGCTTGTAATAGGCGCCAGCCGATAGTGTTATCGCGGCGACGCACACGATTGGAGCGATTGCATGGCTCCTCAGCAGGATTGCTGCGACTGCAAAGCTGAAGAGCGTGCCGCCCGCCAGCGTGCCCGCCGAGGTAAGGCTTGCGATCCTCGCGCCCTGTCCAGCGAATCCGTCGGCGCCCGCGGCGCGTGCGGCCGGAAGAAAGTAACTGAGCGGCAAGGTCGTCCAACGGCACAACACAGGAGCAGCAATCAGATATGGAGCTACCTGAAGGATGGGAAGCGATGAGAGTAGCAGCACACGGCCCAGCAGGCTGAGGGTAAGCGCAGCAGCCCCGTAAGTGCCAATGCGGCTGTCGTGCATGATGAGCAGAATCTGCTCGCGGTCTCTCCCACCTCCAAATCCGTCGGCGGTGTCGGCAAGACCGTCCTCGGTCAGGCAACCTGTAATCAGCACAAGGTAGACAAGAATCAGCAGCGCCGCGATTGCTCTTGGAAGATGAGGCGCGATCAGCAGATGCAACAGTGCGGCGCCTCCACCCACAACCACGCCGACCAGCGGAAAGAACTTTGCGGAGCGCGCCAGCGAGTCGGCTGCATACGATTGCGAAGGGACGGGAATGCGCGTCAGAAACTGGACGGCCGAGAGGAACTCCGACCAGGTTCGCCGCGCATAGGCTGTCACACTCATCGCACCGCCTCGTTCACACCGGCCGAGGCGAACGTCGCCATCTGGTTATAGAGCGCCATGGCAGACTCGAGAATCGGCATGGCGAGCACCGCCCCTGTCGCCTCTCCCAGGCGCATGTTGAATGCAAGCACGGGGGTCAAATTCAAGTACGCGAGCAGCAGTTTATGACCCGGCTCCTCCGATTGATGACCTGCGACAAGATAGTCGCGCACCGCCGGCGCAATCGCAACGGCAATGGCGGCCGCCGCTGTGCAGATGATTCCATCCACCACAATCACGCGCCGGTGTGTTGCCGCAGCCAGCATCATGCCCGTCATCGCCGCAATCTCAAGTCCTCCCACACAGCGAAGAATCTCAAGCGGAGAAGAGTTCGCGCCGCTGCTGCCAAAGTGCTTGTCCACTGCGGCCTGCACCACTTCGATCTTCCGCCGATGAGCCTCAGGATGGATGCCCGATCCGCGGCCGGTAGCTTCCAGCGCCGTCGCGCCCGTCAGTGCGCAGGTGATCGCACTGGCGGAAGTCGTGTTGCCAATGCCCATCTCGCCAATGGCAATCATGGTGTGGCCCGCTGCAACAGCACTAACTGCCGCCTCCGCGCCGACAGAGAGAGCCTGAGCCAGGAAATCGTCCGTCATCGCGGCTTGATGAACCATGTTGTACGTGCCGCGTGCCACCTTGCGATGGAGCATGCCCGGAATACCCTGAAAGTCCGCGTCGACACCCACGTCAATCACATGAAGATCGACGTGGTGCAGACGTGCGAGAACATTGATAGCCGCGCCGTGAGAGAGGTAATTCAACACCATCTGGTACGTCACCTCGCGCGGATAGGCGCTCACGCCTTCCGCAGCGACCCCGTGGTCCGCGGCGAATATGTAAGAGCCCTTGCCAATCTCTTCCGCAAAGCTCTCTTGCCGGATAGAGACAATCTGCGCGGTCAGATCCTCAAGCCGGCCAAGACTGCCCAGGGGCTTGGTGAGCGTGTCCAGATGCTGCCGCGCGCGTTGTCGCCACGGCTCACTGGTTGGCTCAAGACCGCGCGTGATTTCGTCGACGATATTCCTGCTGAGTGGATTCATATGGCCTGTCGTATGGGATTCGGTTGCACTAGAAGAGGGTGACGCCCAGGAGCGCACCGGAATGCGCGCGTAAGATTCGCAGGCGTAAGGACTGCCGCCGGCGCGCCGCTGATCAGCGACCCTTCCGGCCCGATCAGATGCGCCGTGGAGAAGTTGCCATGCACCAGATGGAGATCGTGGATGGATGCGAGCACCGTAACGCCTTCGCTCCGCAGCGAGTGCAGCAGGTCGATGAGCTCTGCCTGCCTGCCGATATCCAGGCTCTGCGTCGGCTCATCCAACAGCAAAAGCTTTGCCTGCTGCGCCAGGCCAAGAGCGATCTTCACCCGCTGACGCTCACCCCCGCTCAGCTCGTTGAAGATTCTGCGGCGAAGGCGGGCCGTATCCGTCAACTCGAGTGCGCGATCAACCGCGAAGCGATCCTCGCGAGCCGGACCGCTGAGCAGTCCAAGATAAGGCGTTCGCCCCTGTTCTACAATCTGCTGCACGCTGAAGTCGAAGGGGACGTCCAGCCGCTGTGGAACCAGGGCCACCACACGCGAGCGCTGCCGGTGCGGCATATCGCCTACCGGCTTGCCTTCCAGCAGCACCTTGCCCGACGTTGCTGCGAGCGTGCCAGAGGCCAAACGCAGCAACGTGGTCTTGCCTGCGCCGTTCGCCCCGATCAACGCGGAGCAGGTTCCTTCGCTCAAGGTAAAGTCGATGCCGCGAAGCACCGGCTGCCTGTCGTTGTACTGGAAACGCGTCTGGACGAATTGGAGCAGCGGAGTCATAATGCGTACTCGCGTTTATTTTTGCGCAGGAGATACAGAAAAAATGGGCCGCCCACAAATACCATCAGGATGCCGACCGGCACCTCCGAAGGGGCTAAGAGGGTGCGGGCCAGAGTATCGGTGATCACCAGAAAGATGGCTCCTGCGATTGCTGTAACCGGCAGCAGGCGCACATGGTCCGGACCAAGCCACAACCTGGCCACATGGGGAACGATCAGTCCGGCAAAGCTGATCAAGCCGCCCAGCGACACCGCAATGGCCGTAAACAGCGAGCCCACCAGGATGATCCAAACGCGCGTCGCTTCCACGCGGATACCCAGTTGATGCGCGTATTCGTCGCCCAGTGCAAGCGTGTTGAGCCTGCGCATCAGCGGATACGCCGCCAGAACAGAGAGCGCGAATAAACATGAGAGGATGGCAACCTGTTTCCACTCAGGGATGCCGATCGTTCCATGAAGCCATGCGGCCACAACCCTGGTTCCTGAAGTGGAGTTCGGGTCGAAAATCTCAAACAGGTAGATCGAGTTGGCCAGCATCGTGCCCACGGCAAACCCTGCGAGCAGCAGCGTCACGCCGTTGGTGCGGCCATGCGTGCGGGCAAGCGAATAGACAATGGCCATGGTGATCACCGAGCCCGCAAAGGCAAGCAATGCCGTGGCGCTGAAGCCGAAGATCGCATATTGCGACAGAAAGACAATGCCAACGCATGCGCCAAACGCCGCGCCGCCAGACGCTCCAATGATGTATGGGTCGGCCATGGGGTTGCGAAAGAGTCCCTGAAACATCAATCCGGAGACAGCCAGCGCCGCTCCCACCAGCGCCGAGGCAAGCACGCGAGGAAGTCGGATCGCGAAGAGGATGGTGTGTTGGGTCTCTGTCAACGGATGCCGCTGGAGTAGAGAGGACAGCATCGCACCAATAGGCACATGGATCGCGCCCACCGACAACGACACCAGGACCGTGGCCAGCAGCCCAAGCAGCAATAGGAAGACGATGCCGGTCACGCCGGATGAAACTGCTGTTGACGAATCCGGCGAATCGATAGGCGCAGGCTCTCCCGGCCTCCGCCCTGGTGCGACGGAGGCCATCGGAGTGACCGCGATCTTGCCTAGTTCAGTTTCCAAGACTCTCCACCCAAGCTGAGCTGGATGCCGGTACGAAAGGTAAGCGGAAGCGACGGATATCCGAACGCCTCGGAGTAATGCTCGCTCAGCAGGTTTTGAACGTTGGCGTATACATTCATTCGCGGCGTCAGGTTGTAGCCACCGCCAAGTTCAAGCCGTTGGTACGATCCGTCCAGATTGCGATTCGGCAGTAGAAGGCTGGGGCCGAAGTTCGAGTCGCTGAGAAAGTCGCTGTCATCCCGTCGGCTGACAAGCGTCCCGGTAAGCGATGCGTAGAACTTCGACTGATTGTAGTTAAGACCGAAGTAACCGGTGTGCGGAGCGACCCGGAATGGCCGCGCCCCAACCAGCGGCGAGTAGGCCCCGATTGCGATAGTGCTGAAGTCGGAAGAGTCGTTATAGCTGCCTGGCGCCACGCCTGGCGCGCTCGGAACATTGTCGGAAGAAAAGGAGCGCTGCACCACCGCATCGGTGTAGGTGTAGCCGCCGCGGACGAAGAAGTGGGTAGCCACCTTCGCCTCGGACTCGAACTCGATGCCCTGAGAGCGGAAGGCGGACGAGTTCAGATACGCGCCGATGTACTGGGAGGCCAGGAAGTTCGCAGCGGGGACGCCGAGTTCGATGAGTCCCGCCGGAGGCACGTACTCGACACCATTGGTGAACTCGTTGTGGAACCAGGTGACGCCGACGCGGGCACGGCCGCTGAGAAGTTGCTGATCGACGCCGCCATCGAAGGTGCGGGAGTACTCCGCGCCGAGCCGCTTAACATTCGGATACTGGCTCAGCAGGTCGTTCGCCGCAAGAGTATCGAAGAGCGAGTACGACTGCTGATAGACGCTCGGCTCCTTGATGCCTTTGCCAAAGCTGCCATGCAGTTTTGTTCCGCTGAAGAAACTCGCGGATGCGGGGCGGACAAGGTAGTAGGCCAGCGACACTCGCGGCGTGGCTGCAAAGCCGAAGAGGCCGTTATTTTCCAGACCCGTCCCAAGGCTATAGAACAGACGATTCTCGACGTCGCCGGAGAACTGGAGCGTGTAGCTATAGTTGCCGCGTTGAATATAGCTGGGAGGGGAGTAGGGACTGACCGGGATCTCCACCGAGGAGCCGCTCTCGCTCTCATACTTGAAGGCTGCAAGGGCGAGGAGATGCGGGCTGAAGCGGTAGTCGGTTTGCGCATACACAAAGTTGCGGTTCGTAGTGGAGATCGATTGCGTGAGCGAACTGCTGTATTGGAAGACGGCCTGACCCGTGACACGATAGCCATTCGCACCGGTGATCGTGACCGGCGCCCCAAGATAATCGCCATCACTGTAGCTGGTGGGATCAGCGTTGAGAATTCCTGAAGCTCCAAACTGTGTGTACAAACCGTTCAGCCGCAAACCGCCGTAGCGAACCTGGTTATGCCATCTGGCCGTCGTCCGGTTGTTCCAGACGGCGTTGTAAGAATCGTCCTGCTCCTTCTCCTGCCCGGTGTCGGCTATGCCATAGAGCGCAATCGCATTCGGCTGTCCGCCCGAGACGGCAAGATGGCGAACCGTGAAGCGCAGGTCGTTCGCCGCGTTCGGAGTCCACCCGAAGTTGCCCGCATAGGTGGCGTTGTGAAACTCGCTGTTGGGGATGTTGTTGCTGCTGTCGATGCGCGCGAAGTCGGAGTATAGATCGAACTGGTGAAACACGGTTCCCGCAGTCACTTCGTTGCGATAGTTGTGGAAGTTACCCGCATCTCCCGCATAGGTGAACAAGGGCAGAGGCGTTGTGCCGCGCGTCGTGCGCATGCTCACCACGCCGGCCAGCGCGTCCGACCCGTACAGAGCGCTGTTCGGTTCGCGCAGCACTTCGATGGAATCGATGCCGACGGTTGCAATATTCGCAAACTCCACGCCACCACCGATCGCGTTCGCCGGCACTCCGTCGATCAACACTTTGTTCGCGTCCGTACTTCCGCCGCGGATAGAAAGGCCAGACGTTCCACCCATCTGCCCAATCTGCGTAACCTGCAGGCCGGGAACAAGCCGCAGCGGATCTTGTACCTCGGGCATATACCGATAATCCTCCGCCGGAATAACGGTGACCGCCGCGCCGGTTTGCGCTTCCGGCATTGGCGTCCCAATCGCGGTCACGGTAACCTCCTCGGTCAGAGTCTCGGTCGCAAGCGTGACATGCAACTCTGCCTTGGACGAGTCTGAAAAATAAGCAGCCGGTGTAGTCGTTGTCTGAAAGGACGGTGCGGCAACGCGAACGCTGTAGCGGCTCGACCCTGGCAACGAAAACTGAAACGCGCCTTCGCCGGAAGTCGTCGTGTGGGCGATGACGCGGCCGTCTTCCAGCAGGTCAACGGAAGCGCTCGCGATCAGAGCCCCCAGCGGATCGCGGACCTCGCCACGCAGGGCCCTCGTCTGCTGCACCATAGCTTGTTGCGCACCAAGAGACCTGGAACCGCCGCTCGCGATGAACGCGAATACCAGAATATGTGCGACGCCGCAGGCTAAGAAGGTTCTTGAGATGGAGCTCCCACTGTTGGAGCCTCGCCTGAATCCGAACAGCAGAGTTGCAAAATCCATAATTTCCCCCTCGGGATGATGTGGCAGCAGAACCGGTATCCTGGCTTGCGCTTCATCGAACCCATGCTGCCTTCCCAAGGCCTGAGCCTCAGTGGCGTTGACATACTTGCATGGTTCTCGGCGCTTACAGTTACGGGGTAGTGGCGGAGTTGCACCGCGCTTCCCGGCATCCTGCTGTGGGTTAAGGTTGCGAACCGATCGCGGCGATCAGCTCAGGGATGAAATTGTTTGGCCAGATCCTCCAATGCGTCGATGGCTACCGGGCTGGGAAAGTTGACGCGCTTGTCGACAAAGTACACGCGCCCCGCACGTACTGCCGGCAGGACGTCCCAACCCGGCCGCGTCTTCAGAATGTCAGGCGAAATCATTCCCCCCCGCATCATCAAAAGCGCCTGCGGTGCCCGGGCGATGACGGCTTCCATGCTGATGCGCGGCCACTCCTCCTGCAGATCGTCCGTGATCGAATGACCGCCGGCCACCTCGATAATGTCTGTAAGGAACGAGCCTCTCCCGATCGTGAGCACCGGATCATAGGAGACGGGCATAAAAACACTGACCACCGGCTTGCCTTTCACCGCGGCCCGCACAGCGTCGATGCGTTGCTGCAATCGCGCAACCACGGCAGCGGCCTCAGGCTCGCGGCCCAGAGCGTGTCCAAGGTCACTCACCGAGTGAAGAATGCCGGCGATGCCGTGCGGGTCCGTAAGATAAACAGGAATACCGAGACGCTGCAACTGCTGCAACGCAGCCTGGTCATTCAGGTTGGGCATGCCCAGGATAAGGTCGGGATGCAGCGAGAGAATCCTCTCCATCGACGGATTGCTGATGGAGCCGACACTCGGCTTCTTCATCGCCTCCGCGGGATAGTTCACATAGTCGCTGACCGCGACCACATCGTTCGCTGCCCCTAGAGCGAACACGCTGTCCGTGTTGCTCGGCGTCAGGCAAATAACGCGATGCGCATGGTCCGGGACCGTCACGCTGCGGCCGGCTTCGTCGATCACGATGCGGTTCGCCAAACACTGCACCGGCACAGCGGCAAGAAAGCACAGCAGAAGCAGGGGCCGTCTCATGCGTGCACCGCCGGCCCGCCCTGGGCCGCGCACGCAGCCACTACAAAGCATGCAGCGATCCTCTTCACCGCGGCGCCTCCGCCCCATGTGCACCCTTAAGCACCAGCGGAAGTCCCGCGACCATGAACAAAACGGTGTCCGCAACGGTTGCCACGCGCTGATTGATCTCCCCCACCAGGTCCCTGAACCTGCGGCCCGAGGCATACTCCGGGACAACGCCGCTCCCCACCTCATTCGAGACCAGGATCACCGTGCATGGGACCGACCGCAGCGCTTCACACAGATCCTCGACTTGCTTGTGAAGCTTTCTCTCGTCTTCCCCATGCGCCTCCAGAAGATTCGCAGCGAACAGCGTCAGGCAGTCCACCACAATCACGTCGCAATCGCCGCCCGCCAACTGGATCGCAGCGTGCAGATCGAGAGGCTCTTCGATGGTTGTCCAACGTGCCGGCCGTTCCGCGCGATGACGTTCGATCTTGACCCGCATCTCCTCATCGTCGCGGCGCTCTGCCGTCGCAATGAACGTGACGCGATCCATTCGTTCGGCGAGGCACTGCGCATAGCGGCTCTTGCCGCTGCGAACGCCCCCGAGAACCAGGAGGATTGAATTCGTAATATCTTGCTGCATACGTCGCTCCTTGCAATGGAACGCGTCAATGCATTCCATGCAGAGCGGGAATAAAAGTAATGGCAGCTGGCCAGCACGTCAGGAAGGACGACTGGATATGCCCTCCAACCCTCCCAGCGAGGTCGAAGCAAGGCCGTACTCATCTGGCCGGTCTCCTGACTTACGCTTGAGCGAACTCAGGCTGCCTTCCCAGGACATCCATCCCAGTGGCTACAACATTGCCCAAGCTCTAGCGCTTACAGTTACGCGGTAGCGACGGATTTGCACCGTCTTCCCGAACACCAGATGTACCCAACTATACCCGCCACCGATTTCACGGTCAACGCAGACAGTCGGCCCAAACAAGGCCCCGATTTGAAAGGACGTGGCTTTAGCCACGTCTCAAGCGGTCTAAAATCAATCGCGCTTTAGCCCCTGAGGGAATGTCCGATGACCTGTTCAGACCTTCCTTAGGAACCGCAAATCGGCTCTACCTCTGCAACATGAACTCGCATACCGCCTGGTGGCAATTCACATACCCCACCCGCACCAGCGAGGCCTGCGCGCCATCCGGGAAGAAGGCGGAGAAGTTCGCCTTCAGGATCATCTCGTCGGCGCCCGGAACCGGCTTCTCTTCCGTGGGGTCGGCCTTCACCGCCTTGCCGTTCCTCAGCAGAATGCGGTACTCCGCACTGGTCGAACGCCCATTCGCCGGACCCAGTTGGACTGTGCGCAGTTGCTGCAGCTTCAGCGCAGCCGGCATGGGCGTGTGGGGCTTGCCTGCGGGATGCGGCAGTGCGTCTGCCAGAGCCTGCACCTGCTTCTGTTTTTCGTCCGGCTCCGTACGCACGCCCATCGCGTTGTAGCCGGGCACGGTTGCAATGGCCATCTCGTAGGCGTTCAGCGCACCAGCGTTGTCGCCGCGCGCGGTCAGCACCTCGCCCACATGCTTGCCGCACTCCAGGTTCAGGTTGCCCATCCACCCCGCCTGAATATAGCTCAGCGCCTGGTCCAGCTTGCCTTCGCGGAAGTAGATCCACCCCAGCGTATCCCAGGTCGCTGTGATCAGCTGTGTCTTCTCCTCCAGCACCGCCGCAGCTTCATCCAGCGTCCACGAGTTGCTCTCTTCCGTCAGTTTGTCCAGCGCCGTGCGCGTCGCGCTCTCCGCCAGCGGCAGGTCCAGCGACGCATCCGCCAGATCATACGCCGCATTGTTCAGAGCCAACACGTCCTCCGTGTTCTTCAGCACCATCTCAAACGCGGCTTGCCCCTTCTGCTTCTCCCCGGTTGCCAGGTACGCCTCGCCCACGTCGATGCGCAGCCGCTCCAGTGCAATCTCGTGGCCTTCAGCGGTCAACCGTGCCAGCGCAGCCGCTCCCTCGGCCGCTGCGCTTCGAGCCTCTCCGTCTCCCAGCATCATCTCCAGGAGCGTCGCCACGGGAGTCGGGTCCACCGGATCGGCCTTCGCCCACGCACGCAGCGCGTCCTTCGCGTCCGCACGCTGGCCCAGCGCCAGCTCCAACCTGATAATCGCAGGAGACATCTGCTGAAACTCTGCCGGGTGTAGCGTCAACTCCTTCTGGTAGTCTGCCAGCGCTTTCGTCGTCTCGCCGTGGCTAAGCTCGAGAAAGCCCATCGCGCCCCACAAGTTTTCATGGTCCGGGCTCAATGCCTGGGCCTGGTCCAGCAGGTCCTTCGCGCTGGACATGTCCCTCTTCTGGATGTCCTCGTACGCTTGCTGGATCAGCTTCTGTGCCTGTACACTCGCGCTCCCGCTGGTCCCTGCATCTGCCTCGACCGCAGGGGTACTCGCCGCGGCCGTCCCCGCATCCGCATCGTGCCGCACCAACTGTACGAAGAACTCGTTGCCCAGGTCCGCATCGTCGGACCACTTCTTGTACGCCTTCAGGTCGCTGCTCGGCACCTTCGGCTTCAATATCTCGACCCGCCGTTCCGTGTACACCGTCCCTTTTTCAAAGCGATAGGTCTCGTCGTACGTGGCATACGCGCATTTGTAGTGCGCGGCCTCCGGCAGCACCGCCGTCCACCCCTCCGGAAGCTTCATCGCCGCATGCGACGTCTCCACCCGCGGCGAACCCAGATCCAGGTTCCGCACCAGCGGCTCTTCGGGGCCAAACCGCGGCATACTCACCGGCGCCACCTGCGGCAGGATTTTGTAGTTGTCCCAGTCGCCTGCCTTCTCCCGTTCGTAGTCGAAGCTGAACTTGAAGGGCCCGCTCAAATCGTCCGGCCGCATCACGTCCGCGTTGCTGGTCGTGCCCGCGTACCCGATGTTGTGTACTAACCCCTGCACCAGCTCCGCATACTGCCCCGGCGAGGCCTGCCGGAACGCCGCCCGCACCGCCAGTTCCACATCCCCGCGCACCACCAGCGTCAGCCGCGAGTGCGACGTCCCATTCTTGTCGAGCGATCCATCCGCATCCATCGTCTGGAAGCTCGCGAAGGGCGGGTCCGCCGGCGTTCGCGCAACGTACGCCGCACCAACGGCCGGAACCACCAGCGCCTGCTTGTCGCGAATCACCGATACCAGCATGCGATACGGCGCAATCTCCGCCGTCGTATCCAGCCACACCTCCTGGCCCGCCACCGTCGCATGCGTAATCATATGGTTGAAGGCCGCAGGCGAAGGCACCGCCGGATTGAACCGCACCCCCGCGCCAATCAGCACCGCATCCGTCTTGATCCCCGCCGCCGCCAGCATCGCCGCCAGCAGCGTGTGCTTGTCCTTGCAATCGCCGTACTGGTTGCTCAGAATCTCCGCCGCCGCATGCGGCTGGTACCGCCCAATTCCGAATGCGACGCCGATATACCGTATCTGCGTCGCCACATACACATACACCGCACGCACCTTGTCTTCGTCGGTGGTCATACCCGCCGTCAGCTCGGCCACCTTCGCCTTCACCTCGGGTCCAGGCGTCACGCGGTCGGCCTCCAGGCTCGCGTACCACGCGCCCACCTGCTGCCAACTGCTAAACGTGGTCCACGCAATCGACGGCAGCTTGCCCTGGTCCGCGTCGGTCTCCTGGTCCGCGGTCCACACCAGCTTCTTCTTCGCCTCCGCCGCGGCCTCCGCCTCTTTGCCTGCCGTCGGCTTCAGTTGCGATAGATTCCATCGCCACACATGCATGCCATCCGCAGTCGACTCATCCGGCTTATTCGTCGGACTCCAGACATTCACCGCAACGCCGGCGGGAACGTGCAGTTCCACCACATCCGCCAGCATCACCGCGTCGTCGGCCACGGCCTCCTGCCCCCAGAACTGCCCCGGCGCCTCGGACTTCGTCGTCGTGATCCGCGCCTTCCACTCCAGCTTGTCGCCCACGCGCAGGCTCCGCACAGGCAGTTGCTTCTCCTTCAAATCGCTGTAGAACGGGGCCTCGCGCGTCACCGGAGCCGGCATGTCGATCGTATCCGTCACCGGCGTCTCCGCCACGCTCCCATCCGCATGCCGCACCCGCACATACGTAAACTCCACCTTCTGCGAGTTCGCCGCATAGCCCACCGAGAGCACACCCAGCGCCTTCACCGCCGCATCCGACTGGACCCGCGCCACAATCAGGCGGTCCAGCGTACCACTCCCATCCGCCGCATAGGTATAGATGGACTCCGTCCGTTCAATCACCACGGACTCCGCCGCATAGTCCGGTAGACTCGCAACCGCTGGCGTCTCCGGCTTCGCAGCCGCATTGAGAGAAGTCGTCTGCGCTGCCACGCGGACAGGACTGAAACACGCGATCGGAACCGCAATCGCGGCCGCAAGAGTACAACTCAACCGGGCCGGAAAACGCATAGTGGGTCTCCCCGGTATAGCAGAAGCCCCGCCGTCCGTCCATCCAATCCCGCCGAACCGCGCGCCGGACGCCTGCGTTGGCCCTTCGATCGCCGCTGTCCAAACTCTAAGACGGGTCGCCCTTGGACTTACGCAGCGCCCACAAACGTTCCATCGCCACGGCTGCAAAGATGAAGAGAAACAGGACAAGAGCGTCGACCCAGAAAGACCGGCCCCAGACCCTGTGCAACCTGAACGTGACGACGTCGGAGAGCAGGGCCGCGACGAACATAATCGCAAACATCCGCCAGGACCATCGACGCCGGTGACACGCCACATCGTTCATGCGGAAAATCATAGACCGCTCTCAAGCCCCCCGCAACATTAAATCTGTGGGCGAATCACTTCGCCGACAAATCCGCCGTCCCTGGCAGCGGATCGCGCACCGTCACCCGGTCGCCCAGCACCCGCACCAGGTCCGGAATGTCGTACTTCAGCAGCACGCCCGGCAGAATATCCTGCGGAGCATCCACCGGCATCGGAGCCTTCAGCAGACTCGCATAGCTCTCCAGCACATGGTCCGCCGTCACATGCCGTATGCGCGGATCCAGCACCGCCGCATGCAGCGCCACCAGCCCCATGTGCCCACTCGCCACCACCGTAATGTTCTTCGCATCCACATCCGGCCGCGACGCCAGATAATCCACCGCATGGATCACATCGTCCACACGCATCCCCAGCAGCGTCTTGCCCACCAGCTCCGCCCTTAGCTCCGTCATATAAAACCGCCCCAAAATCGCCGCCTTCATCTCCTCCGCCCCCGGCGGATCGGGCCTGGGCACGATGGCGACCACGAGTGCGCCGGACTTGGCCATCGCCTGCAGCTGCGGTTCCGGAGCCGATTCGTGAGCGGCAGGCGCAGCGCGCACCACCAGCACGGCAGGGTGCGGCCCAGGGACGTTGGGGTCGTAGATGTCCCACACCGGCTTACCATCTACCGCGGCCTGCACCAGCGGCATATGCACGACCGTGCCTTCAGGGACATCGAAAAACCCATAGCTGAGACCGTGGTATCGCCCCGGCACCGCCTCCGCCTTTGTCACCAGCCGTATATCCGTCTGCACCTGCAGCAGCGTCTGCGGATCGAACTCCGGCACCTTCCCCGCCGCGCGCTTCAGGTTCAGGCTGAACACGGTCTCGCTCCCCGGATAACTCGTCGCCACCTGTCCCGTCGCCGTCACCTGCAGCGCCCCCGGCGGCACATCCGGCGCGGCCAGCGGACTCGCCCCAGCCGCATCCGCCGGTGGCGCCACAAACGTATCCGCACTCTTCCCTGCCAGATGCACCAGGAAGAACCCCACAATTTGTGCCGTAATCGGTTTCAAATTCCCATGCCCGCCAATCCCCGCAATCACCTGGAACGGCGCATCCGCACCCACCTTGTTCGCCGTATCCGGATTCAGCGCCGGCCCCGTCGGCGTCACCGGCAGCGGAGTCCCGGCCGCGGCCGCCGCGCCCGCCGCCCTCGCATCGAACAGCGCATAGAACCGCCGCGCCTCCGTCGCCGTCTCTAAAAATCCCTTCCACGGAAACATATCGCTCACCGTACCCACCATCGCGTACGGCCGCGGCGCCGCCAGCTCCACCCAGTCCGCAAAGTCGAACCCCGCCGCAATAAATCCCGGCGTCGACTGCTCCGCGTCCTGCGGCCCCAGCGTGGGCAGCAGCGTATCCATCGTGGTCAGGTAGCAGGCCGTCGCAATCGCCTTCACGCGCGGGTCCGCCGCGCCCAGCATCGCCGTCATCACTCCACCGCCGGAGCAGCCAAACGCCCCAATCTTCCCCGCATCCACCTCCGGCCGGCTCACCAGGTAATCCACCGCGCGCATGCCGTCCCACACAAAGTACCGCGCCACCGCGTCGCCGATCAGCGTCGGCTGCAGTCCCGCCTCGCCATGCTCGCCCGTCGATCCCCCCGCCAGCGTCGCACCCGGATACGGATCGCGCGCCGTCATCTTGGTCGCGTTGTGCGGATCGGGATACTGCAGCCGCTCGCCCTGCCCGATCGGGTCGTAGCTCAACACCACAAACCCGTTCCGCGCAAAGGTCGCCGCCATCGCATAGTCGCCCGCCTTGCCACTCGACGCATGCCCCGGCGCCATCACCACCGCCGGCAGCTTCGCCCCAACCCGCTTGTCATCTCCACCAGGCTTGTCATTCTGACCCTGAGCACCGCTCAGGGGAAGAATCCCCGCATTTGTCTTTTCCCCCGCCCCCACATCGGGTGCCCCATTCATGCGCGCTGTTGGCGCATGGGTGGGGTCTGCCGCCACATTTGTAACCCCATCCGGCACATACAGCAGCGCCGTCACATAGAACCCTGGCTGCGACTCATACACCACCTTCTCCACGCGGAACCCATCCATCTGCGTGCTGCCTGTCACCGTCGCGTTCAGCGGAGTCTTCTTCCCAAACCCGCCGCCCATCAGGTCCAGCAGCTTCGCGCGCACCTCCTGCTGCCGCACCTCCGCCAGTTCGCGCGTGGTGATCGTCGCAATCGCCGCCCGCCGCGCCGCCTCATCCTGCGCCGCAATCCCATCCAGATATTGATACAGCGCACTCCGCCCCGCCTGCGCCTCGCTCGCCTGTCCCCAACCCATCCGGCACCCCAACATCGCCATCAGCGCCAACGCCGCCAGCCTCTTCATCGCGCCCTCCAAAAAACCCTGGCCCATCCTACGCCAACTCCCTCACCGCGCTCTTCCACCCATCAAAAAATCGGTTCAATCAGTGATAATCGGTGTTAAGTTTTTTCCGACCCCTGCCTTATGCCCACTCACTTCACTCCCGCCGCCCTCACCTTCCTCCGCGGCCTGGCCCGCAACAACGACCGCGAATGGTTCACCCCGCGCAAGGCCATCTACGAGCGCGAGCTCAAGGCCCCCATGCTCGCCCTCATCGCGGAGATCAACGACGCCATGGTCGCCTTCGCACCCGACCACGTCCGCGCCCCGCACAAGGCCATGTTCCGCATCTACCGCGACACCCGCTTCGACGCGGCCCGTGGGAATCCAGCCCGCCCCTACAAGACCCACGTCGCGGCCTGGTGGGTGCGCGCCGGCATGGAGAAGACCTCCGGCGCCGGCTTCTACTTCCACATCAGCCCCAAGGAGACGGTCATCGCCGCCGGCGCCTACATGCCCACCGGCGACCAGCTCCTCGCCATCCGCCGCCACATCCAGCAGCACCACCAGGATCTGCGCAAGATCCTCGCCGGCAAACGGCTCAAGGCCGCGCTCGCCGAGTGGGAGCCCGCCGACATGAAACGCGTCCCCCGCGGCTTCCCGCCGGACTCGCACGCCGCCGACCTGCTGCGCCAGCGCCGCTGGGGCGTCTCCGCCACGCTGCCCGGCGAGCTGGCCACCAGCCCCACGCTGCTGCGCGAAGTCACCACCCGCTTCGCCCTCGCCGCCCCCCTCGTCCACTTCCTCAACGCCCCCCTCGCCACCAAAACCGAACCACCCCTCTGACCCGCGGCAAGGGCAAAGGCTTAAGGAGACCCTGAACAAGTCTCCGAATTGAAAGGACGTGGCTTTAGCCACGTCGCAAGCGGTCCCAAAATCAATGGGGGCTCTTCAGCCCCTGAGGAAATGTCCGATGACTTGTTCAGACCTTCCTTAACACCGATGGTCACAGATGGCACGGATTTTTCTTAATCATTGTTATGTTCTGCCCTCGACGCTGAGCCTGTCATTCTGAGCCGTAGGCGAAGAATCCCCGCATTTGCTTTATCTCCACCCCGATCCGCAACGCCGGATACAGACTCCGTCGCTGCCCTGCCCCACCCCACCCTTAAATCGCCTTTCAAATCGGTACCATCTATGCCAATCGGTGTTAAGCCTTTCGCTTCCTCCTCCCCCCAAACCACCCTGCAAGATGTACCATTCAGTCTGTCCCCCGGGCTGCATTCCCGGGAATCCAATAAAATCGGCCACTTTGTGCCCCAAATCGGACAAATACCGAAGAAACCCGCAAAAAACCTGTGGAAACCCATTAAAACCCATTGACAACAGATCGCGAAAAGCTGATCGTGAAATGCGGTACGTTTCCTGACACCCGCATAAACACCGGCGATTTCACCTTCCGGCACATGCTCCGGAACGGGTCCCGATGGCAGGCGAAAGAGAACTATCGCAACCCAACGCAACACGCTTTACCAATGCACCACCGCTTCACAAATTGGAACCAAGGAGCAACACACATGGCAAAAGGAATGACCAAGACTGCACTCGTTCGCCACATGGCAGAGAAGCTCGAGATCACCAACAAGCAGGCCGCAGCCGGCCTCGAACTGCTGGCCGAGACTGCCGTCAAAGAGACCAAGAAGAACGGCGAGTTCACCATTCCCGGCATCGGCAAGCTGGTGAAGGCAGAGCGCAAGGCACGCCTGGGTCGCAACCCCCAGACCGGAGAGCCCATCAAGATCAAGGCCAAGACCGTCGTCAAGTTCCGCGTCGCCAAGGTCGCCAAGGACACCATCGCTCCGCCCAAAAAGTAACCCCGGGCGCAGCCCACCAGCGGCCCAGCCCTCCCAACAGACAGGGGCGGTCTCACCTTCCTCTCGCGCGTTGCCATGGATTCCGGCGCAGTCTCCTTCCCCGAAGACCGCCCCGCCCAATCCTCGCAGCGCAGCCGGAACGTGAGGCCGCCCTTGCTTAACACCACCCCTCAGCCCGATCGACACCCGACAAAGGCCTAACACCGATCCCCACCGGGTGTTAAGCCTTTTACCGAAGCGAATCCTTCCCAAAAGCCCGCACCACCATCGATACGCCCAGCCATACCAGCACGCATTGGTCCAGCAGCAGCACGTTGTACTTCCAACCCACCACCGCAAACGACGCCAGCACGCCCCACATCATAATCTCCGCCAGCAGTGCCTCGCCCCAGCGCGGCCGCGCGCCGGAGCTGGCCACGCGGGCTCGCAGCGACGGCACAATCCGCGGCACCTGAGCGCAGTAGGCCGTGTACGGGGCGCCCAGCTTCGCCGCCAGAAACGCCTCTTCGCCCAGGATCAGCCGGATCTGAAACACCGCCAGCGCCACCACGCAGAAGATCGCTCCGCTCGGCGGCATCAGCAGCGCCAGCAGCACGGTAAACAGCCACGACCCCACGTACAGCGGATTCCGCAGGTAGCGGTACGGCCCATCCGCCACCACTCCATCGCCGCGCAGATTTTCATCGCGCATCACGCCCGCGCCCAGGTACGCGGAACCCCACGTCCGCACCCACGCGCCCGCCAGCCCAATCGCAATCGCCGCCGCCAGCACCACGTTGAACGCCGCGCCAAAGTTCAGCCCGTGCTGCGCCAGCAACACCGCCAGCAGCCCCCACACATGCGCATTCGGACCATGGCCGTCCACGCGCACCACCGCATTCCACGGCGCGACAAACCCCAGCACATAGATCGCCAGGATGAACCAAAGCCGATGCCGGAATTCAAACGCCGTAGCTTTCATAGAGTCGACCCAGCTTCGTTCAAAAGATAAGATTCGATTCCCAACCAACAGCCTGAATCCGGCTCATCCGTGAAACCACGCTAGAGGCTGTTATGAAGCTAAAAGGGTAAGCCTCTGATAATAAATTGGTTGCGGGCGTTTAGCAGCTCGCGAGACGCCTATAAAGTATTGAATCAAAAAGGGTTATACAAAGTTCATAACAGGCTCTAGAGGCTGTTATGAAGCTAAAAGGTAAGCCTCTGATAATAAATGGGTTGTAGGCGTTTAGCAGCTCGCGAGACGCCCATAAAGTATTGAATCAAAAAGGGTTATACAAAGTTAATAACAGGCTCTAGACGAGGACGCCTCTGCTTAGGTGGCCACAATCGCAAGCGCTGAAAGCGCGACAACATACCAGCCTAGGCCGAAGGCCTAGGTTGGCGGACCCCCGAAAATCCTAGGGCTGAAGGCCCGACACAAGGCGGCGCCACAAACCACCATTGCGATCGCCCGTTCTGACTGAGCGAACTCCGAATCATCCACCGCTACTCACCCAGCGCCGCCAGAATCGCATCGAAATCCTCCACGCCGGAGTACTCGATGATCACCTTGCCCTTGCCTTTCTTGTCTTCGATATGAACCTTCAGCCCCAGCCGCTGCTGCAACCTGCCCTGCGCCTCGCGGACGTTCGGGTCCTGCGCCGGCTTGGGCGCCGCCTCCGCCTTCTGCGGCAGCGGCTCCGGGTTGATCAACGCCTGCACAAACTTCTCCGTCTGCCGCACCGACATCGACGCCGCAATCACCTTGTTGCTGGCCGCATACATCTGCTGGTCGCTGCCCAGCGCCAGCAGCGCGCGCGCATGGCCAAAGGACAATGCGCCTTCCTCCACGGCGGCCTGGATTCCTTCCGGTAACTTCAACAAACGAATGAAGTTACCAACTGTCGCGCGATCCTTGCCGGTGCGCGCCGCCATCTGCTCCTGGGTCAATTTGAACTCGCGGCTCAGCCGCTCGAACGCCCGCGCCTGCTCCATCGGATTCAGATCCGCGCGCTGCAGGTTCTCGACGATCGTCATCTCCATCGCCTGCTCGTCGGAAACTTGCCGCACGATCGACGGAATCGTCGTCTTGCCGGCCATCTGGCTGGCGCGCCACCGCCGTTCGCCCATAATCAACTGGTAGCGGCCGTCCGCCAGCGGACGCAGCGTCACCGGCTGCACCACGCCCGTCGCCGCAATGGACGCGGCCAGCTCCGCCAGCTTCTGCTCGTCGAACGCGGTGCGCGTCTGGTTCGGGTTGCGCTCGATCCGGTCGATCGCAATCTCCAACGGCTTGCCGCTGGCTTCCACCGCCGCCGCCGCTGCCGGCTGCCGCGGCCCCAGCAGCGATTCAATTCCCTTGCCCAGCGCCGCCCGCTTTGGATGAACTGCAGTTGCTTCCATAATGTCCTCTTCTTCGTTGTTGACTCTCGCCTGTCCTGTCAGATATCCCAGTAATTGACGATCAAACTTACTCCGGCGCGCGCATTGCCTGGCCAGTCGTACCGCATCAGCCGCTCCATCAACTCCGGCGCCGCGTAAAAGCGCCGAAGGCCCAGGTTGGCGACCCCCGAAAATCCGAGGGCTGAAGACCCGACACAAGCGTCTGTCCGCAAACTACGGCGATTGATCGTCTCTCTGCCGCGAAGAATGCCCGAACGAATTGCATCATCATCTCCTGGTCTCTGGTCTTGCCGCGTTACTTGTTGTACGGCCAGAACTTCGGCTCTGCCTTCGCCGCCGGCGGCTGCTGCTTCCGGCTGGCCACGCCGTTGCGCACCAGCAGCTCTTTGGCCAGCGCGGTGTACGCCTCGGCGCCTCTGGACCGCGCGTCGTATAGTTGCACCGGCTTGCCGTGGCTCGGAGCCTCCGCCAGCCGCACGTTCCGCGGAATGCTGGTCTTCAGCAGCTTTTCCCCGAAGAACGCCTTGAGATTGTCCGTCACCTGCTGCGACAGGTTGGTGCGGTCGTCGTACATCGTCAGCAGCACGCCTTCCAGCGCAAGCTGCGGGTTGAAGGCGTCAGCCACGCGGTCCAGCGTCCCCATTAGTTCGGAGATGCCTTCCAGCGCAAAATACTCCGCCTGCATGGGCACCAGCAGGCCATCGGCCGCCACCAGCGCGTTCAGGGTCAGCAGGTCCAGCGCTGGCGGGCAGTCCAAAATGATGAAAACATAGGAGTTGCGGACCGGAACCAAGGCCTCGCGCAGGCGGAACTCGCGCCGTTCCTGCGCCACCAGCTCCAGGTTCGCGCCAATCATATTCTTGCTGCCGGGCAGCAGCCGCAACAGCGGAATCTCGGTTGGCACCAACGCTTCG
>Ga0302202_10001600_pt1 | contig 27949 bp, 27 predicted proteins | sample II_Bog_N3_3_FD_194579 | JGI IMG/M metagenome (GOLD analysis project Ga0302202, IMG submission 194579) | Peat permafrost microbial communities from Stordalen Mire near Abisko, Sweden - II_Bog_N3_3 | ecosystem: Environmental > Terrestrial > Soil > Wetlands > Peat | place: Sweden: Abisko...
GGCGCCCTGGCGGACTGTACAGCGACGACCACCGCCGGGGTGGCCGCTTTCAGCGGCTGCCGCATCAACTCGGCGGCCACCGGCGACGTCCTCACCGCCACCGACGCAGGTGATGCCCTCAACCACCCGAGTAGTGCCTTCAATGTCGCGGTCGGCGCGCCGGTGCAGCTCGTCTTCACGACTGAGGCTGGGAACGCGGCGGCGAACACCCCGTTCGGCGTGCAGCCTGTGGTGACGATCGAAGATGCCGGAGGCAACACGGTCGCCACTGACACGAACGACATCTCCTTGGCCATTTTTTCCGGCACCGGGACTTTGTCGGGCTGCGTGTCCACGACGACCGCCGGAGTGGCGAGCTTCAGCGGCTGCACCATCGATACGCCCGGGTCGTTCGTTCTCAGCGCGAACGAAGCGACGGAGGCCCTGAATGGGCAGGGCACCGCATTTGACGTCACCCCTTAGCGGTCGAGGCGCGCAGGGACGCGCTGCGGCGACGGGGCCGGCGGGCGATGACGCTGGTCCCGTCGCTTCGACCCGGAGGTCCGTTCCGGCCCCGTAAGCTGGACACTTATGCCCGGCTTCGTTGACCAGGCCCAACTGCACGCGCGCGCTGGTGATGGGGGAGCCGGGGCGGTCTCGTGGCGCAGGGAGGCCCATGTGGACCGTGGTGGCCCCGATGGGGGCGACGGCGGCCACGGTGGGGACGTGTGGCTGGTGGCGTCCGTCAACGAGGCGTCGCTTCTGGGTTTCCGGGATCACCCGTTCCGTCGGGCGACTGACGGCGTGCACGGCTCCGGTTCCAAGAAGCACGGCGCCAGAGGCAAGGACCTGGTGGTACCCGTACCCGTCGGCACGGTGGTGCGTGAGCGAACCGGGGCCGTGGTGTGCGACCTCGACGTGGAGGGGGCCCGCTTCATGGTGGCCGAGGGTGGCCAGGGAGGACGCGGCAATGCGCGCTTCCTCTCCAACCGCCGCCGCGCCCCCGCCTTTGCCGAGCAGGCCGAGAAGGGGCAGGAGTTCTGGCTGGACATGGAGCTCAAGCTGATGGCCGATGTGGCACTGGTCGGCTTCCCCAATGCCGGCAAGTCCACCCTCATTTCGACGGTGTCGGCCGCCAAGCCCAAAATCGCCGACTACCCGTTCACCACGCTGGAGCCGCACCTCGGCGTCGTCCGGGTGGGCGGTGTGCGTGACGGGACGGAGTTCGTCATGGCCGATATCCCCGGACTGGTGGAGGGGGCGGCCGAGGGCAAGGGCCTGGGCCATCAGTTCCTTCGCCATATTGAGCGGGCCCGGGTGCTGGTCGTGCTCCTCGACCTCGGTGCGCCTGCTGCGGGCGGAGTGTCCCCGGCCGAACAACGGCGCGTCCTGTTGTCCGAGCTCGGCTCCTACCGGCCCGAGCTCATGGACCGTCCCCGCATTGTGGTGGGCAGCAAGAGCGACCTGGGTCCCGACACCGAGGGTGTCTGCGACATGCTGCTCTCGGTGGCCGCCGGCTCGGGCGTGCAGTCGTTGGTGGAGCGCCTGGCGCCGCTGGTCCAAGAGGCACGCGCCGAGGCAGCCGGGGCCACCTCGAGTGACATTGTGGTGCACCGTCCCCTGCCCGAGGGTGTCGCCGTGCAGCGGGCCGGCTCGGGCGCGTGGGTCGTCCAGGGGCGTGCGGCGGAGCGGGCCGTGGCGTTGTCCGACCTCAACGACGAAGGGGCGCAGGCCGAAGTGGTCCGCCGGCTCCGGCGGCTCGGGGTCGATCGCGCCCTGGCCCGGGCGGGTGCCCGCGACGGCGACGAGATCACGGTCGGCGCCATGACGTTCACGTGGGGAGAGGACCAGTGATCGCCGTGGTCAAGGTCGGGTCGTCCTCGGTGAACGGCGAAACGGTCAGCCGGCTCTGTGGCGAACTGGCCGCGGCGCGCGCCGAGGGACACACCGTCGTCGTGGTCTCGTCCGGGGCCATCTCCGCCGGATGGGACGCGCTCGACCGTGGCCGGCAGCGGCCCTCGGACCCCGCCGTCCTGCAGGCGGTGTCGGCCGTCGGCCAGCACCGGTTGATGCGGCTGTGGCAGGACGGCTTGGACCCCCATGGACTGTTGGCGGGCCAGGTGCTGCTGGCGCCACTCGACTTCGTCCACCGCACCCAGTATCTGCACGCACGCGGTACGTTGCGGCACCTGGCCGACCTCGGGGTCGTGCCGGTGGTCAACGAGAACGATGCGGTGGCCGACGAAGAGATCCGCTTCGGCGACAATGATCGACTGGCCGCGCTGGTGGCACACCTCGTCGGCGCGCAGCTGCTGGTCCTGCTGACAGACACTCCCGGTCTGCTCACGGCCGACCCGCGGCGCGACACGGAGGCCTCGCTGATCCAAGAGGTCGTGGAGATCGATCAGCACCTGGAGCGGCTGGCCGGCGGTCCCGGGAGTGCGGTGGGCAGTGGCGGCATGGCGTCGAAGTTGGCCGCGGCGAAGATCGCCACCTGGTCGGGCGTGCAGACGGTGATCGCCGACGCCGCCCGCGCCGGGGTGCTGGCCGCCGCCCTGGCTGATGAAGCCGGTGTGGGGACGGTGTTCCGGGCCCGGGAGAGTCGCTTGTCGGCTCGCAAGCTCTGGATCGCCTTCGCATTGGGATCCCGCGGGAGCCTGACCGTCGACGACGGTGCCCGGATGGCCTTGACCGGCCGCGGGCGGTCGCTCCTGGCCGCCGGCGTCACGGGGTCGACGGGCGCCTTTCGTCCCGACGACGCGGTGGAGATCTCAGGCCCCGACGGGGAGGTTTTCGCCAAGGGCCTGGTCCGGGTGCATGCGGAGCGTGCCTCCGAGTGGATGGGCCGGCGGAGCCAGGTCGTCGTCCATAGAGATGACCTCGTCCTTGTAACCTGACCGCATGACCTCGCCCGCGTTGGAGCAGCTCGCGGGCCGCGTCCGCTCGGCCGCCCGCCTGGTGGCCCGGGCGCCGAGCTCGGTCCGGGACGACGCGTTGCGGCTGGCTGCGGACCTCCTCGAAGAGGAGTGGGCGATGCTGGTCGAGGCCAACCGGAACGACCTGGAGCGGGCCGAGGCCGCCGGCATGGTGGAGGCGGCCCGGGACCGGTTGCGCCTGACCGAGGAACGGGTCCGGGGCATGGCGGCCGGCCTGCGCAAGGTGGCCGGGCTCGCTGACCCGGTCGGCGAGGTGACCGAGGGCTGGGTGCGTCCCAATGGCCTGCGGGTCACGCGGGTGCGGGTCCCGCTGGGTGTGGTCGGGGTGATCTACGAGAACCGGCCCAATGTCACGAGCGACGCCGCCGGGCTCTGCCTCAAATCCGGGAACGCCGCGTTCCTGCGCGGCTCCTCTTCGGCCCTCGACTCCAACCGGGCGATCGTCGCCTTGTTGCGCCGGGCCGCGGTGAAGGCCGGCCTGCCCGAGGATGCGGTCGCGCTGGTGGAGGACACGTCGCACGAGACGGCCACAGCCTTCATGCGGTTGCGCGGCTACATCGATTGCCTGATTCCACGTGGGGGACAGGCGCTGATCGCCTCGCTCGTCGAGCATGCCACGGTGCCCTACGTCCTCGACGGCGACGGCAACTGCCACATCTACATCGACGGCGCCGCCGACCTGGCCATGGCGCACGAACTCGCCATCAACGCCAAGACCCACCGCTTCGGCGTCTGCAACGCAGTCGAGACGATGCTGGTGCACTCGGCGGTGGCGGCTGATTTCCTGCCGCGTCTGGCGGAATCGCTCGGTGCGGCCGGCGTTGAAATCCGGGCCGACGAGCGGGTACGGGCCCACGTGCCGACGGCCGTGCCTGCCATGGAGAGCGACTTCGCCAGCGAATTCCTGGGGCCGGTGGTGGCGATCGGCATGGTCGACGACGTAGGCGAGGCCATTGAGCACATCGCCCGGTACAGCTCGGGGCACTCCGAGGCGATCGTGACCTCCGACGTGGCGGTGGCCGACCGCTTCGTGGCCGAGGTGGACGGGGCGGCGGTGCTGGTCAACGCCTCGACACGCTTTGTCGATGGTGAAGAACTGGGGCTCGGGGCCGAGGTGGGCATCTCCACCCAGAAGCTCCATGCCCGTGGTCCGATGGGAGTGAAGGAGCTGACGACGTTGAAGTGGATCGTGCGTGGTGACGGGCAGGTGCGCCGGTGAGCAACGGGAACGCAGCGTTGGGGCTGCCGGAGAGCGGCCCCCCCCGGTTCGAGTCCTTGGATGCGGTGCGGGGCGGCTTGGCCCAGGTCGGCTACCTGGCCGACGAATCAATCAGTGGCGTCGTGTACCTGGCCGATCGGCTGGCCAAGCCGGTACTGGTCGAGGGCCCGGCCGGTACGGGCAAGACGCAGCTGGCCAAGTCGGTGGCCGAACTCACCGGGGCGCGGCTGATCCGCCTGCAGTGCTACGAGGGGCTTGACGAGTCCAAGGCTCTCTACGAATGGAATTACCGCAAGCAGTTGCTGCGTATTCAGGCCGGGGAGCACGGCAAGTCCGAGGAGGAGGGCCCGAGTTGGTCCGAGCTCGAGGAGGACATCTTCTCGGAGGACTTCTTGTTGACGCGGCCTCTCCTCGAGGCGATCCGCGCCACCGAACCGGTGGTGCTCCTGGTCGACGAGGTTGACCGCGTCGAGCTCGAGACCGAGGCGCTGCTGCTCGAGATCCTCTCTGAGTACCAGGTGTCCATTCCCGAGCTCGGCACCGTGCGGGCCACCCAGCTGCCCATGGTGTTCCTCACGTCCAACAACACCCGTGAGCTGTCCGAGGCGTTGAAGCGGCGCTGCCTGTACCTGCACATCGACTATCCGGATCTCGAGCGTGAGCGCGAGATCGTGCGGACCAAGGTGCCGGGCATCAGCGAGGAATTGGCCGACCAGGTGGCGCGCATCGTCCGCTCGCTGCGCACTCTCGAGTTGCGCAAGGCGCCGTCGGTGTCCGAGACGATCGACTGGGCCCGCACCCTCGTGCTCCTGGGTGTGGAGACGATCGACGCCGCCGGCGCCAAGGACACGCTGCACATCCTTTTGAAGTATCAAGCCGACATTGAGCGGGCCTCCAAGGAGCTGCTGTCGGCCTCCGCGAGCTGACACCGTGCTCGACCTCCTCTCCGGCTTCGTCACCGAGCTGCGTCGTTCCGGGCTGCCCGTCTCGCTGACCGAGCATCTCGATGCGGCCGAGGCGGTCAAGCACATCCCGCTGGAGGACCGCGAGGCCCTGAAGTACGCGTTGGCCGCCACGCTGGTGAAGTCGTCCTCGCACTGGCGGGCCTTCGAAACGGCCTTCGAAGTGTTCTTCGCGGTGCGGACCGGCCGTGCCGGAGGGTCCGAGGATGAGGAGGGCGCCGCCGAGGGCGACGAGCTGAACGGGGAGCAGTCCGGGCAGGGTGCCGGGCAGGGTCAGCGCCGCTCCTGGCAGAGTGGCGGGGGCGGCGAGGGGATGACGCCCGAGGAGCTGGCCGAAATGCTCTTCAAGTCGCTCCTCTCGGCCGACGCCGGCCTCATGAACATGGTGGCCAGCAACGCGGTGGACCGCTACGCAGGCATGGAACCCGGCCGCCCGGTCGGTGGGACCTATTACCTGTACCGCACGCTGCGGAATCTCGATCTGGACGCGGTGTTGGAGCGTTTGATGGCGCAGGCGCAGGCGGGCGCCGCCGGCGGCTCGCTGACCGACCTGGAGGAGCGCCTGGCCGCTGACGAGTTCAAGGCGCGCATCGACAAATTTCGCCGTTCCGTCGAGACGGAGATCCGCCGGCGCCTGGTCGAGGACCGCGGCGTCGAGGCGCTGGCGCGCTCGGTCAGGAAGCCGCTGCCCGAGGACATTGACGTCATGCACGCCACCCGCGAGGAGCTGGCGACGTTGCACCGGGTGCTCCAGCCGCTGTCGCGCAAGCTGGCCGTTCGCCTGGCCCGCAAGCGCCGGCACGGGCGCAAGGGCCCCCTCGACTTCCGGGCCACCGTGCGGCGCTCGCTGTCAACCGGTGGCGTGCCGATCGAACCGCGCTTCCGCCACCCACGGCCGGCCAAGCCCGAGATCTTCGTCATCGCCGACATTTCGGGATCGGTGGCCAGCTTCGCCCGCTTCACGTTGCACCTCGTGTACGCCATCTCCTCGCAATTCTCCAAGGTGCGCAGCTTCGTCTTCGTGGACGGGATCGACGAGGTGACGCGATTCTTCGAGGGTGTGGTGGACCCGGCCGAAGCAGTGGCGCGCATCAACCTGGAAGCGGACGTGATCTGGGTGGACGGCCACTCCGATTACGGCCACGCCCTGACCGAGTTCCACCGGCGCTGGGGCGACCAGGTCACCTCGCGCTCGAGCGTCATCATTCTGGGCGACGCCCGCAACAACTACCACGCGTCGGCATCGTGGGTCGTCGAGGACCTGCAGGCCCGGGCGCGCCGGGTCTACTGGCTCAACCCTGAGCCCCGCGACTACTGGGGCTCGGGCGATTCGATCGTGGGGGAGTACGCCGCCCACTGCGACGACGTGGTGGAGTGCCGCACGTTGCGCCAGCTGGAGCACTTCGTCGGAAACCTGGCGTGAACCAGGACGGGAGTCGGGACGGGCCGGCGGAGCGGACGAAGGAGGACGAGCGCGCCGAAGCCGGTGTCCTGCGGATCTTCCCACCCGAGGCGGGCGCCGCCCGTATCGTTCTCGTGCGCCACGGCGAGGCGGAGTGCAACGTGAACCACGTCATCGGCGGGCCGAAAGGGTGCACCGGATTGACCGACATGGGACGCCTGCAGGTCGCCGCGCTGGCCGACCGCCTCTACGAGAGCGGCGAGCTGCGCAAAGCGACGGCGCTCTACTCTTCGGTGCTGCCGCGGGCGACGGAGACGGCGGAGCGGCTGCGGCCCGTGGTCGGATCGGGCCCGGCCGCCCTGGGACCGGTACGCGAACGGCGCGACCTCTCCGAGCTGCACCCGGGCGAAGCGGACGGCCTGGCGTGGAGCGACATGGTGGAGCGCTTCGGAGTGCCCGACTGGGACCGCGACCCCACCGTGCCGATCGCCCCCGGCGGGGAGAGCTGGTTGGAGTTCGTGGCACGCGCGTCAGGGGCGGTCCGCGCCGTCGTGCGCGAGCACCCCGGTGAGCTGGTGGTGGCGGCCGTCCACGCCGGCGTGATCGAGGCCACGATGATCAACTTCCTCGGGGTGACACCAGAGGTCTATCGCCGTGGCTGGTTGCGCATTGTGCATGCGTCCATGACCGAGTGGGAGTGGATGCCCTCGGAGGACCGGTTCGTGCTGCTCCGCTTCAACGACTCGTGCGGGATACCCCGGAGGGCCGAAGGAGGGTCAGTTGTCGTCGAGGAACGCTCGGGCGAGAGTCTCGGGCGCGCCGGCAAGCCAGGCTTCTTCGATCGCCTCACGCAGGGGCTTCTTGGCGGTCGCTCGTAGCTGCACCAGGACGGCGGCGTACCCGTCGAAGTGGGGGATGGTGTAGAGGCCCTCGATGCCGGAGCCGAGGAGGGCGTCCTTGTCGGCGGCCCGGAACCAAGCGGCCCCGAGTACGCTGATCGCTCCGGCGAAAGGGGACGATGCGATGTACAAGACACTGGTGGTCGGCACAGACGGATCGCCTACCGCGGACATGGCGGTCCAGGCTGCGGCCGATCTGGCCCGCCCGCTGGGCGCGGCGCTCCACATCGTGACTGCCTTCCGCACACCCCGACCCGGCATGGGTGCCGCGTCGGGTGTGGCCCTGGTCGACTCGGGAGCCGGCCAGGCCCTGGCCGAGGAGAGCGCCCGGGCCGTCGGGCTGGCCGCCATTGAGAAGTTCGGTGATGGCCTTGTTGCCGAGGCACACGGGGCGCAGGGCAACCCCGACGACGTGATCCTGGCCACGGCGCTCGAGGTCAACGCTGACCTGATCGTCGTGGGGAGCAAGGGGATGCAGCGGCGCTACCTCGGCAGCGTGCCGAATTCCGTGGCTCATGGCGCCCACTGCGCCGTGCTGGTCGTCAAGACCGACTAACCGGGTCGCGCGAGGCGCCGGCCCCCGTCGGCCTGGCACAGTGTCCCCATGGGGCAGGACTACTTCGACGGGCCGATCGCCGAGAATTACGACCGCGACGCCTCACCCATGTTCGACCCGGCGGTGGTCGCCGCCACGGTCGATTTCCTGGCCGAGCTGGCCGGGGACGGGGCGGCCCTCGAGCTCGGCATCGGAACCGGGCGCATCGCTCTGCCGCTGGCGGCGCGTGGCGTGCCGGTGCAGGGGATCGACCTGTCGCCCGCCATGGTGGCCCGGTTGCGAGCCAAGCCAGGTGCCGCGGACATCCGCGTGACCATCGGCGACTTCGCCACCACCGTGGTGCCCGGAGCCTTCCGGCTGGCTTACCTCGTGTTCAACACCATCGGCAACCTGACCAGCCAGGACGAGCAGGTGGCATGTTTCGTCAACGCCGGGCGTCATCTCGAGCCGGGCGGGAGCTTCGTGATTGAGGTCGGCGTGCCTCCGCTGCGCCGGCTGCCCCCCGGAGAGACGGCGTTGGCCTTCACGGTCACGCCGGACCATGTCGGCTTCGACACCTTCGATGTGGCGCAGCAGCAGGGCGTCTCGCACCACTACTGGGTCGGGAACGGGCGGGCCGAGACGTTCTCCCTGCCCTATCGCTACGTCTGGCCCGCCGAGCTCGACCTGATGGCCCGCCTCGGCGGCATGCGCCTGCGCGAGCGTTGGAGCGACTGGAGCCGCGCGCCGTTCACGGGGGGGAGCGCCTCGCACGTTTCGGTTTGGGAGAAGCTGCCGATCGGGTGAGGACGTCCCGGTCAGCGCAGGGCGATGACCCCGGCCGGCGTCGGGGCGAAGCCGCAGGCACCGACGTAGAAGTCGCGCAGTTCCTCCTCGAAGTCCACGTGGAGCCATTCGCACCCGGCGCGCCGGCTCTCCCGTTCGACCACCTCGAGCAACCGGTGGCCGATCCCGCCGTGTCGTCGGTCGCCGGCGACGAGCGTGTCGATCACGAAGGCGTGCACGCCGCCGTCCCAGGCCACGTTGACGAACCCGACCAGGCGCTCGGCGTCGAACGCGCAGACCCAGCCCAGGCTGTGTCGCTCGACCTGCGCCCGCCAGTCGATGTCCAGTACGGCATGGGCGAATCCCTCGGCGTGGAGCGTGTTGACGTCGGCGTTGTCGAAGTCGACACGCCACTCGACCCGCACTGCAGCCGGAGGGGTGCTAGCAGGCGTAATCGTCGTCGTACTGCGTGCTGTTGTACTGGACGATCTCGAGCGGGCCGGTAGGGAGGAGCGCTCCCTTGCCCTGCCATCGGGTGATGTCGGCACAGCTGCCCGGTCCGCTCGCGGGACTGAGGTAGTCGGCCATCCAGTAGGGCACATCGGGCTGGTAGCTGCCGACGATGTTGTTCCACACTCCGGGGCTGGCGTAAATGCCGACGTCGGCGATCCCCTCCGTCTCGTGCAGCGCGTTGATAGCGCCCTGGACGAACTGTGCATTCTCGCTGAGGTTGCTGGACCAGTTGGCGCTCTGGGTCTCGACGTCGAGCCACCACGGAGTGTTCGGGGAGCCGGCGCCGGCTTGGAACGCCACGTTGTAGGCATAAATCCCTGCCTGGTAGCCGGCATTGCAGGACGTGTCGCCGTTGCACCCCGGCTCAGCGGCTCCTGCCGTGGCGTAGGTCAGGTAGGTGTAGAGGTTGAGACCTCCCCCGGCCCAGGACAATTCACTCGAGAGGCACGGGTTCGGATTCCCCGAGGAGCTCCCGTTGACCTGCACGATCCCGATTTGGTGATCCCCCGACGGCAAACTCGAGCACTGATACGTGCTGATGTCGTAGCCGTAGGCGCCCGAGGGGTAGGTCCCGCCTATGAAGGCGCCCGTGCTGCCGGGCGCCTCGGCCATGCCGACAATGGGTCGGAAGAGGGGCGAGGGCGCCGATCCGTAATAGTTGGCCGACCCGAAGTTCGACACGAGACCCGCGCTGTCGGTGAACCAGTAGCCGTTGTCGGTGGGCGTGGCCGCCGCCGACACGATCGGGTGCTTGAGCGTCAGACCCCCGAGCGAGCCGTAGAAGGGGGCCGTCCCGAAGCTGAAGATGCCACCGTCGGAGGCGACCAGGAAATACCCGGCGCCGCCCGGCCCGGTGATCATGCCGACGATCGGCTTGTTGAGGGCCAGGCTGCCGGTGCTCCCTTGGAATTGGGCGTCCCCGTAGCTGAAGATGCCACCGTCGGAGGCCACCAGCCAGTAGCCGTGGCCGCTCGGTGTGGCCGCCATGCCCACCACCGGCTTGTTGATCTGCATGCCACCGGTGCTGCCGTAGAACGCGGCCGTCCCGTAACTGAAAATGCCCCCGTCGGCTGCGACCAACCAGTAGCCGCCCCCGCCCGGTACCACCGCCATGCCGACGATCGGCTGGTTGAGGTGGATCGATCCCGTGCTCCCGTAGAACACGGCGTCGCCGTAGCTGAAGACACCCCCGTCGGAGGCCACCAGGTAGTAGCCGCCGCCGTCGGACGTCGCCGTCATGCCGACCACCGGCTTGTTGAGCACCATGCCGCCGGTCGAGCCGTAGTACGGCGCGCCGCCGAAGCTGAAGATGCCCCCGTCGGAGGCCACCAGCCAGTAGGCGGGCGTGGGCGCATTCGGCGCCGCCGCGGCGGGAGGCGCCGACGTGGTGACCGTGACAGTCACGAGGGCCAGCAACGGCAGAGCCGTCACGAGCAGGGCGAGGACGAGACGACGGATCAAAGTCGGAGGAATTCCGCCACGCGGAAGGCCAGATCGAGTGATTGGCGGGCATTCAGCCTGGGGTCACACGTCGTCGTGTACCGGGCCCCGAGATCCCCCTCGAAGATTTCTTCGGCGCCCCCGAGGCACTCGGTCACGTCGTCGCCCGTCAGCTCGACGTGGACCCCGCCGGGCCAGGTCCCTTCGTCCCGGTGGACGTCGAAGAAGGAGCGCAGCTCGGACAGGATGTCGTCGAAGCGCCGGGTCTTGCGTCCGCCCCCGCTGGTAAACGTATTGCCGTGCATGGGGTCGCACGTCCAGACCACGACATGGCCGGCAGCCTCGACCGCCCGCACCATCGGCGGCAGGAGCTCGGTGATGCGCTCGGACCCCAGGCGGGTGATGAGCGTGAGACGGCCGGGCAGGCGGTCCGGGTTCAACCGGTCGCACAGCGCCACGACCTCGTCGGGGCTGCAGTCGGGGCCGACCTTCACGCCGACCGGGTTGTTGATGCCCGCCACGAACTCCATGTGGGCCCCGTCGAGCTGGCGGGTACGGTCACCGACCCAGACCATGTGGGCCGAGCAGTCGTACCAATCACCGCTGAGGGAGTCCACGCGGGTGAGGCATTCCTCGTAGGGCAGGATCAACGCTTCGTGGCTGGTGAAGAAGTCGACCTGATGCAGTCCCTGCTCCGCCCCGAGGTCGATGCCGCAGGCCGCCATGAAGCGCAGGGCGCGGTCGATTTCGGACGCAATGCTCTCGTAGCGCTGGCCCTCGCTGGACGACGCCACGAACTGCTGGTTCCACAGGTGCACCTGGGAGAGGTCGGCGAAGCCGCCCTTCGTGAACGCGCGTAACAGGTTGAGTGTCGAAGCCGACTGGTGGTAGGCGGCAACCAGGCGCGCCGGATCGGGCGTGCGCGCCTCGAGGTCGAAAGCCTCGTCGTTGACCATGTGACCGCGGAACGACTGCAGCTCGACCTCGCCGATGCGTTCGGTGGCGGCCGAGCGCGGCTTGGCGAATTGCCCGGCAATGCGCCCCACCTTCACCACCGGCACGCCGGCGGCGTAGGTCAGGGCCACCGCCATCTGCAAAATGATCTTGAGCTTGTCCCGGATGGCGTCTGCGTTGAAGTCGGCGAAGGACTCGGCGCAGTCGCCGGCCTGCAGGAGGAAGGCCTCGCCGTTGGCCACCTGGGCCAGCTCCGCTGTCAGCGAGCGCGCTTCACCGGCGAAGACGAGCGGGGGTACCGTGGCCAGGCGCGCCTCCGCCTTCTTGAGCTCGTCCGCGTCGGGCCACTCCGGCTGCTGCGCTGCCGGGAACTGGCGCCAGGACGCGGGGCTCCACGAAGAGGGTGCAGCGGGGCTCGTCACCATTACAGGTTAACGCCGTAGGATCGCCTCCCATGGCCGCCTTCCGCTTCGCCCTCCAGGCGTCGAGCGCTGCATCCCCCCGTGCGTGGCGTGACCTGGCGCGGAAGGCCGAGGACCTGGGGTACTCGACGCTCTATGTTCCCGACCATCTCGACGACCAGTGGGCCCCCATGGTGGCCGTCACCGTGGCGGCCGAAGCCACGACGACGCTGCGGGTGGGCACGCTCGTCCTCGACAACGACTTCCGCCACCCTGTCCTCGTGGCCAAGGAAGCGGCCACCCTCGACATCGTGACCGGCGGCCGCTTCGAGTTCGGGCTCGGTGCGGGCTGGATGTCCACCGACTACGTGCAGTCCGGTATCCCGCTGGACAAGCCGTCGGTACGCGTGGCCCGCCTGGCCGAGAGCCTCGCCATCATCCGTGCCATGTGGCGCGACGGGAGTGCCACATTCAGCGGCGTGCACTACTCGGTCACGGACGCCGCCGGGACTCCGGTGCCGGTGACCCCCGGCGGTCCTCCGATCGTCATCGGTGGCGGAAGCCGGCGCGTCCTCACGCTGGCCGGGCAGTACGCCGACATCGCCAGCATCGTTCCCAGCCTCGACGCCGGCTACATCGGGCCCGAGGTGGCGGCGGAGGCCGTCGTCGAGAAGTACACCGACCGCGTGGGCTGGATCCGTGAGGCGGCGGGGGATCGTGCCGGCGACATCGAGCTCCAGTGCTGGACGGCCGCCGTGCAGGTGGTCCCCAACAGGGCCGAGGTCACGGCGTCGTTGGCCGCGCTCTTCAATCTGACACCCGAGCAACTCGAGGCGACGCCCCTGGCGCTGATCGGCACCGCCGAGGAGATCGTTGAGCAGCTGCGGGCGCGACGCGTGGCGCTCGGCTTCAGCTACATCGTCGTGCACGAGGCGGAGATGGACGCGTTGTCGCCGGTGATCGCCGAACTTGCCGACACCTGAGCGCCCGAGTCGCATCGGTATCTTCGGCGGCACGTTCGACCCGCCGCACGCCGGGCACGTGGCCGCGGCGCGTGCCGTCATCGACCAGCTGCGCCTCGACCGCCTGTTGTTGGTGGTGGCCAACGATCCCTGGCAGAAGTCGGGGCAGCGGGCGGTATCGCCCGTGGCGGACCGCTTGGCGCTGACCGAGGTCCTCGCCGGGGAGATTCCCGGCGCCGAGGCGAGCCGGATCGAAATAGAGCGTGGCGGGCCCAGTTACTCGGTGGACACCGCCGAGCAGATCCTGGCGGGAGCGGGCGGCCATCCCGTGGATCTCTTCCTCGTGATCGGGGCCGACCTGGTCCCCGAGCTCGGCTCCTGGCACCGGGCCGAGGCGCTCCAGGGCCTGGTCACCCTGGCCATCGTGTCGCGGCCGACCGGCGCCCCGCCGGCCGTTCCCCCTGGTTGGCGGGCTGAACGGGTCAACGGCCCTCAGGTGCCGGTCTCGAGCTCGGAGGTCCGTGAGCTGTTGGCCGAGGGCCGGCCCGCCGTCGGCCTGGTCCCCGATGCGGTCATCCGTTGCATCCACAGCCGCGCTCTGTACGCTGTGGCCTGAATGAGCGCCATGCCGGCCGAGTGGACGGAGCTGTCGGAACGACCCTCCGTGGGCGCGCTCCCGGCACGAGCCCAGCGCCGGACGGATCGTCGGGCCGAGCTGAAGGTGGCCCGACGCGAGCGGCGGCGGTGGGCCATCGCCTCGGGTTGCATCCTCGTCGTCGCCTTCTGCTTCACCGTTTTGATGCTGGAGTTGCTCCGTTGACCCCAGGCGTGGATGTGCACGTCCAACTCCCGTCGGCGGTGACCACGGCGGCCGAGTCGGCCGACGCCAAGCTGGGCCGTGACACCGTGGTGCTCGGGATGGCCGAGCTGTTCGGCGTGGTGGACGCCTTCGTCATCACCAGCGCCCAGAACACACGCCATGTGCGGACGTTGGTCGAAGAGATCGAGCGCGGGGTCAAGGAGCTGCACGACCGCGCGCCGGTTCGGGTCGAAGGGCTCCAGGACGCCACCTGGGTGCTGATGGACTACGGCGACTTCATCGCGCACGTCTTCTTGCAGGAGACCCGTGACTACTACGACCTCGAGCACCTCTGGTCGGGCGCACCACGCGTGGCGTGGCGGCGCGACGTCGAGGACGCCGGCTGATCACTCCCGGCTGATCACTCCTGACTGACCGGCCGCCGGTCCGGGTGGCCGCTACAGAAAATCGATCAGGTAGACGGGGCCCGACACCTGCGAGCCGTTGGCGATGGGGACACTGGTGCGCTGCCCGTTGATCTCGAAGAGCACGCCGGTGGTCGCTCCTTCTTCGGTCACGACCGTGGCGACGATCTGGCCCACCGCTTCCTCAATGCTGTTGCCGGTGATCGCCCCGAAGGCGGCGTTCATGTTCACGGTGACGATGCCGGTCTGCGTGGTGACCGACAGCACCCGCACGTTGCTGGGTATGGCGGTGGAGGTCCCCGCCGGGTCGGAACTGCTGGGCCCTTCGAGCAGCGCACTGAGGACGGCAGCCAGCGGAGCGGGCGCCGCGACGAAGCGCTGCACCGCCGTGAGCGCGTCCGAGGTGTCGAGGAAGAAGACCTGGACGGCCACGTACGACGAGGGTTTTGGCTGCGTGGTCGTCGTCGTGCTGGGCGGGTGCGGATTGAGGAGGTCGAAGGGGACCTTCGACGGGGCCATGGTGCTCGGCGCGCTCTGGGTCGGGATGGCGCAGCCGGTGGCGAGGGCGGCCATCAACACCAGGCCCGCCAGCACGGGCACGTTGGGGCGCCGCCTCATCGCTCCCGTCCCAGATCGCCGCCGCCAGCTCCGTCGCCGCCGCCGTCTTCGAATCCGTCGGGGTCGTCCTCGACGAGTGCGGGCAGCGTCAGCACAATGCGGGCACCCCCCGCCGGGGAGGACTCCACGCGGACGCCGCCGTGCATGACCCGCATGTGCTCGGCGACGAGGGCCAGTCCGAGTCCCGTGCCGGTGCCGGCGCCGCGCCGGCCCGACTCCGAACCTCGGTAGAAGCGGTCGAACACCTTGGTGCGCTCCCGGGGCGCGATACCCGGCCCGGCGTCGTCGACCGTCACCTCGACCAGGCCGCTGGCGCCGGGCGCCGCCGCGACGCCGACCGTGGTGGCACCGCCTCCGTAGCGGTCCGCGTTCTCCAAAAGATTGACCATGACGCGCTCGAAGCGGCGCTTGTCCACGCCGACGTGGCTCATCTCCACGGCCGGTTCGACCTGCACCGTGGGAGGGGTGGCGTTGCCGTGGCCGTCCATGTGGGCGAACCCTGCTTCGACCGAACGCCGGACCAACTCGGCCACCAGCACCTCCTCGAGGAAGACGTCCACCGAACCGGCGTCGGCCCGCGACATCTCGAGCAGGTCGGCCACCATGCGCTGGAAGCGACGTAGGTCGTCGCTGAGGAGTTGGAGGGCCCGTTGCGAGCGCACGGGGAGGTTGTCACGGTCGGCCTCGAGCACTTCGACCGAGGCGGCCAGCGTGGTGAGCGGGGAACGGAGCTCGTGGCTGACATCGGAGTTGAAGCGCGCCTCGCGTTCGATGCGCTCCTGCAGCTGGTCGACCATGGCGTTGAACGACAGGGTGAAGCCTTCGAGGTCGGGGTCGGCCGCCTCGGCGTCGAGCCGGGTGTCGAGCTCGCCTCCGGCGATGGCACCGGCCGCCCGGGAGACCACGGCCAAGGGGCGCAGGGAGCGTGTGCTGGCGAAGCGGCCGAGCGCGATCCCGAAGATCGTGGTGATGACTCCGGCGACAATGAGTGCGAGGCCGAGCACGCGCAATGTGTGGTCGAGGTCGGACAGGTCGAACACATCGAAGTAGTCGGCGTGCACGGATGGGAGCGGCACGCCGACCACGATCTCGGCGGTGCCCTGGGGCGTGCGGATGGTCTGCGTGGCCGCGTTGCCGTCGAGCACCGCCTTGCGCAGTTGGTGGGGGATGGCGGCGGCGGTCACCGACTCGGACGAGATGTAGGTCTTGGAGCCGTGGAAGAGCACCGAGTGGGCGTTGGTCCCCGCGTCAATGTTGCTGAGCAGCAGGACGTAGCCCGTGGTGCCCGACTGGAGCGAGCTGCGCACCGCGCTGGCGTTGAGAAAGGTCTGGTGCTGGGCGGCCGACTCCCGGCCGGCCAGCAGGAAGTGGCGCACGGTGAAGTACGACAGCCCACCCATCAGGATGGAGAGGATCAGCGCGCCGAGCCCGAAGACGGCTGTAATGCGGGCACCGATGCCCAGCTTCACGTCAGGGCACCAGCTTGTAGCCCATGCCCCTCACGGTGAGTATGTGCTGGGGCACCGCGGGATCCGCCTCGACCTTGGTGCGCAAGCGCCGGATGTGCACGTCGACCAGGCGCCCGTCGCCGAAGTAGTCGTAGCCCCAGACCCGGTCGAGCAGCTGTTCGCGGCTGAGCACCTTGTTGGGGCTGGCCGCCAGTTCGCACAACAGGCGGAATTCGGTCCGGGTGCAGTGCACCTCGTCACCGTTGAGGCGCCGGAGCACCCCCTGCTCGGGTAGAAGCTGGAGGTCGCCGAAGGTGAGCGCGCCGGGCTCTTCCTCGGCCGGCCGGGCCCGGCGCAACAGGGCACGGATGCGGGCAGCGAGCTCCTTGGCCACGAACGGCTTGGTCACGTAGTCGTCGGCCCCCGCCTCCAGGCCGGCCACGACGTCGTGGGTGTCCGCCCGCGCCGTCACGATGATGATCGGCACGGCGCTGCTCCGGCGCAGGGCGCGGCAACACTCGAACCCGTCCATGCCCGGGAGCATCAGGTCGATGAGTGCGACGTCCGGCGGGGCCTCGGCGAACATGTCGAGTCCCTCTTCGCCGCTGGCGGCGTCCCTTACCTCGTAGCCTTCGCCCTCCAGGGCGAGACGCATGGAGGATCTGATGCGCTCATCGTCCTCGACGACCAGTATGCGCCCGCTCATCGCCCTCCGGCTTAGCTGATCCAGATCTGGGTCGGCCAAATGGAACCCCCGATCATCCCGAAGGCCATCTGGCCGTTGGGCGCCGTGGGGTTGTTGAAGTTCTGCACCATGGTGTCCCCGATCACGGCCCAGACCGCCCGGTCGGTCCACAGGTAGGGCAGGTCGAGGGCCAGGCGCTTGTTCACCGTCTGGTACGCCGTCTCCCGCACGCTCTTGTCCGTCTCGGACCGCCCCGTCAGCAGGGCCTTCTCAATGATCGGGTCGGCGTTGCGGGCCATGTTGATGGACAACGATCCGGAGCTGACCGTCGTCGTGCTCCAGAAGATGTAGTTGAGGTCGGGGTCCACCGCACCGAACTGGCGCCAGCCCAAGGCCTGGTACTTGCCGGCCAGGGCGTTGTTGATGGTGTCGTTCTGCTGCACAATGTTGGTCTTGACCTGGAAACCGACCTGGTTCCAGGCCTGCTGGAGGTACTGCGCGGCCCGGATGGCGGCCGGCGAGTTGGTCGAGCCGTACGAGAAGGTGATGGGACCACCGTTCGTCTTCTCGGCCGCCTTGACCAGCTTGGAGGCCTGGCTGGGGTTGTATTTGGGGTATTGCGTGGACGAGTAGTACGGAGACCCGGGCACGAAGAGGCCGTTGCTCACGGGCAACACGCCTTCGTCAATGACCTTGGCGTACTGCTGCCGGTTGATGGCCATGGCGGCGGCCATGCGGACGTTGGGGTCGGTGAAGGGCTTGGCCAGGCAGTTGAGCTGCACGCAGTTCATGTCCGGCTCGCCGGCGACGTGGGTGCTGTCGTCGATGTAGGAGTAACTGTGGTTGCCCCGGAACTGCGTGATGATCTGTGGGGTGTCGGTGATGATGAGGTCGACCGTGCCCGACTTGAGCGCCTCGGCCCGGGCGGACTCGTCGGGGATCGGCTTGTAGGTGATCTCGGACAGGTACGGCATGCCCTTGCGCCAGTAGTTGGGGTTGGCCGTGGCGGTGAAGTGGTCGTTGGGGACCCACTCCTTGAAGACGAAGGGGCCCGTCCCGACCGGGTGCGAGGTGCCGTTGGGGTTGGCCAGCATGGACGGTGCCGCCACGTAGGCGATCTGGCCGCCGATGCCACCTGCCAGATAGAAGGGGAACGGGACCCAGGGCTCTTTGAACGTGATGGTGACCGCCAGCGGGCCGGTCTGGGCGATGGACACCAGGGTCGGGCTCAGGACCACGCCGGTGAGCAGCGACTTGGACTGGGCCACGAAGTTCGTGAGCAGGGCGGCGCCGTTGCACGGCGTGCCGTCGTGGAACACGACGTTGGGGCGCAGGGTGACCGTCCACGCCGTGTACGAAGCGTTGGGCACCACGGATTCGGCCAGGTAGGGCGCCCAATCGCCGTTGGCCAGAATGATGGTCAGCGGGTCGAACACTGTGCGGGCGTACATGACGCCGACCTCGTCGAAGCGGGCCTGGGTCGGGTCGAAGCCCGACTCCTCGGCGTCGACGCCGAAAGTGAGCGATCCGCCCTTCTTGGGGGTCTGCTTCGAGATCCCGTTGCGGCCCGGACCGTTGGTCGTGGCACCGGCGATGCCGTCGAGCCCTGCGCCGAGCATGCCAGCCCCCGCCACGCCGGCCATGGCGGCTGCTCCGCCCAACAGCACCGAACGACGATCAAATCTCGAGGCCATTGGCCCTCCATTCACGGAACCCCCCGGACCCCCCGAGGGTTCCCGGGCGACGTTAGTGCCCAGGAACCCCTGCGTGGGGGCGGTACGGTGGCCTTCGTGTCGGTCGACTGGGATCTGCCCGGGTTTTCCACCTGGCTGGGCGGTCGTGCGGCGGCGACCCGCAAGGCCTATGTCAGCGACCTGGCCCTTTTCGCCGAATGGATGTCCCGCAGCGACGTCGACGGCCCCGATGGCGTGGACCGCATGCACCTGCGGCGCTATCTCGCGTCCTTGGGGACACGGAAGCTGGCCCGGGCCAGCATCGCCCGCAAGGCGGCGGCGCTGCGCTGCTACTTCTCCTGGCAGGTCCGGCAGGGTCGCCTCGCCTCGGATCCGGCCCGCTCCCTGCGGGCCCCCTCGGGTGGCGGGCGCCTGCCCCGGGTGCTCTCGACCGGGGAGGTGACCGCTCTCCTCGACGTGCCGCCGGGTACCCCCGTGGACCGACGTGACCTGGCCGTCCTCGAGCTGCTCTACGCCGCCGGCATCCGCGTCTCGGAGCTCTGCGGCCTGAATCGCAGCGACATCGACCTGCGCGCCAGGACCGTCACGGTGGTGGGCAAAGGGGGCAAGCAGCGGCGGGTGCCGATCCACGACGCGGCGGTGGACGCCCTGCGGACCTGGCTCGAGGACGGGCGCGACGACATGGAGGGTCCCTCCGAGGCGGCCTTCGTGAACCGGCGCGGGGCGCGGCTGGGTCCGAGGGACGTGCGACGCATTCTGGACCGCCGCTCCGCCTCGCCGACCCATCCCCACGCCTTGCGCCACACCTACGCCACCCACCTGCTGGACGGTGGCGCCGATCTGCGGGTCGTCCAGGAACTCCTGGGCCACGCCAGCCTGGCCACGACGCAGGTGTACACCCACGTCAGCAAGGAACGGTTGCGGGCCGTCTACGGTGAGACCCACCCCCGGGCCTGAGGTTCTCCTGAGGCCGAAAGGCCCGCTGAGCGGCTAGGGTGGACCGGCCCACCAGAGGGTGGGTGGCAGTACCGACCAACATCACCTGCGCGCATTCCACGGTCGTCGCCATCGGGCGGCGCTGCGCCAGGGGAGCAACCGACTGGAGGAAGTCACTATGGCCGTCGTTTCCATGCGACAGCTTCTGGAAGCCGGAGTCCACTTCGGCCACCAGACGCGGCGATGGAACCCGAAGATGAAGCGCTTCATTCTTGGTGAGCGCAACGGGATCTATCTCATCGATCTGCGCAAGACGCTGACCGGCGTCGAGTCCGCCTACTCGTTCGTGCGAGACCTCGTGGCCGACGGCGGCACGGTGCTGTTCGTCGGGACCAAGAAGCAGACCCAGGGTCCCGTGGCCGAGTACGCCGAGGCGTGCAACATGCCCTTCGTCAACCAGCGCTGGCTCGGCGGCATGCTGACCAACTTCTCGACGGTGTCGGGCCGGGTCAAGCGCATGCAGGAGCTCCGCACCATGCAGGCCGCCGGCGACTTCGACGGCATGCCCAAGCGGGAGGCCCTGCAGCACACCCGCGAGCTCGAGAAGCTGAGCCGCAACCTCGGCGGTATCGCCAACCTGGAGCGGCTCCCCAACGCCGTCTTCGTCATCGACACCAAGAAGGAGCACATCGCCGTGACGGAGGCCCGCAAGCTCGGGCTCCCCGTGGTGGCGGTCGTGGACACCAACTGCGACCCCGACGTGATCGACTACGTGATCCCCGGCAACGACGACGCCATCCGCTCGGGCTCGCTCATGTGCCGGGTCATCGCCGACGCCGTCGTGGAAGGCCGCTTCATCGCCGAGCACCGCCGCAAGACGGCACCGCCGGCACCGGAGGACAGCGGCCCGTCGTCGGCCCCGCGCCCCCGCCGGGCCCAGGCTGCGGCCGCCGCGGCCGCCGCGCCTGCTGCCCCTGCGGCAGTTCCGGCTCCCGCCACTGCTGCCACTGCCCCACCGGCCGCCGCGCCGCCGGCGGCCAGCCCCGAGCCGGTCGAGGTGGCCTGATCGTGGCCAGCTACACCGCCAAGGACGTGTCGGCGCTGCGCCAGATGACCGGCGCCGGCATCCTCGACTGCCGCAACGCGCTCGAGGAGACCGGGGGCGACCTGGAGGAGGCCGCCAAATTGCTTCGTGAGAAGGGGCTGGCCGGCGCGGCCAAGCGGAGCGACCGTGAGGCCTCCGAGGGCGCCGTCGCCGTCGCCCGTTCGGGTGAAGCCGCCGCCGTGGTCGAGTTGCGCTGCGAGACTGACTTCGTGGCCAAGGCCGACGAGTTCGTGGCCCTGGCCGACGAGCTGGCCGCCCTGGTGGCGGCCAAGGGCGAGGACGCCGCGGCGGAGCTCGACGACGCCATCGACGGCTTGCGTTCGACGCTCAAGGAGAACATCTCGGTCGGGCGTGTCCGCCGGCTCGTGGCCGGGTCCGGCCAGGTGCTCGACACCTACCTGCACCAGCAGGCGGGGCGCGGCGTCAATGCCGTGGCGCTGGTGATCGAGGGGGGCAGCGACGAGCTGGCCCACGACATCGCCGTGCACATCGCCTTCACCAAGCCGGCCTACCTGAGCCGCGACGAGGTCCCCGAGGCCGACGTGGCGGCCGAGCGGGAGACGCTCACCACGATCTCGCGCAACGAGGGCAAGCCCGAGGCCGCCATGGAGAAGATCGTCGAAGGTCGCATGACCGGCTGGTTCAAGGAACGGGTCCTGCTCGATCAGTCCTACGTGCGCGACGAGAAGCAGACGATCGCGGGCATGTTGGGCTCGGCCCGCATCGTGTCGTTCGCGCAGGTCGTCATCGGCGCCTGACGCTGCTGCCCGTGGGAGAACCGCGCCGCATTGTGCTGAAGATGTCGGGGGAGGCGCTGGCCTCCGCCGCGTCCGACGAGACCATCGACGCCGCCACCGTCGAGCGCATGGCCAAGGAGATGACCCGCGCCATGGACGGGGGCGGCCTCGAGCTCGCCGTCGTGGTCGGCGGCGGCAACATCTGGCGTGGCACCACCGGCGAGAGCGGCGGCATGGACCGCGCCACCTCCGACACCATGGGCATGCTCGGCACGGTGATCAACGCCCTGGCGTTGCAGGACGCGCTGGAGCAGCAGAACCAGCCGACCCGGGTGCTGAGCGCGCTGTCCATGGCCGAGGTGGCCGAGCCGTACATACGGCGCCGGGCCATCCGCCACCTCGAGAAGGGCCGCATCGTGGTCTTCGCCGCCGGCATGGGGAACCCCTTCTTCACCACCGACACCCCCGCCGCCCTGCGGGCCGCCGAAATCGGGGCCGAGCTGCTCTGCAAGGGGACACACTCGGGTGTGGACGGCGTCTACAGCGCTGATCCCAAGCTCCATCCGACAGCCACCCGTTACGAGGAGGTCTCGTTCATGGAGGTCATCAACAAGGATCTGCGGGTGATGGATCTCACCGCCATCACGTTCTGCAAGGACAACAACCTGCCCATCCGGGTCTTCGACCTCATGGTGCCGGGCAACATCCCTCGTGCCCTCAGTGGCGAAGAGATCGGTACGCTGGTCCGCTGATGGACGACGACCTCTCCGCCCTGGTCAAGGAAGACACCAGGGACAAGATGGCCAAGGCCATCGACCATGTCCGTCACGAGATGAGCAACGTCCGCACCGGCCGGGCCTCGTCGGCCCTGCTCGAGCCCCTGATGGTGGACTACTACGGGACGCCGACGCCGTTGCGCCAGCTGGCCGGTTTCAGCGTGCCTGACGCCATGCTCCTGGTCATCTCGCCCTACGACAAAGGCTCGCTTGGGGCGATCGAAAAGGCCATCATGGGTTCCGACCTGGGAATCAATCCCACCAATGACGGGACCGTGATCCGGCTGGCCTTTCCACCGTTGACCGAGGAGAGGCGCAAGGAGCTGGTGAAGGTCGTCCGGCACAAGGCCGAGGAGGGGAAAGTGGCTGTGCGAAACCTGCGCAGGGCGGGGCGTCACGAGCTCGAGGCGTTGCAGAAGGACGGCGATCTCTCGAGCGACGAGCTCGAACGGGTCGAGAAGGACCTCGAGAAGATCACGCAGGACCAAGTGGCAGCAATCGATCAGCTGCTCGCCCACAAAGAGCAAGAGCTGCTGCAGGTCTGAGGAGCGAGCCATGCCCGACGACACAGACGATTTCGAGGACTTCGCCACCGCCCTCGGGCTCGACGGCCCCGACGACGACGCCGGAACCGCACCGGAGGGGATCGACGAGGATCCGCCGATCTACCACTCGGGGCGCGTGCGCATCATCGGCGCCGAGCCGGCCGGTGACACCGTGCGCGAGGTGACGGGTCCCGTCGCCGAGGACCACCCTGAGCTGCCGCACTGGAACGACGCGCCGACCGGACAGGTCCCGGCCGTCCTCGACAGCACAATGGGCGAAGAGCAGCCCGTGGCGCCGCCGATGTGGCGCGAGGAGGAGACGGACTGGGAGGCCCAGGAAGAGGCCTTCGAGCCCGCCATGCTCTCCGATGATCTCCCGGCCGTCGGTGCGTTGCTCGGTGAGGAGCGCGAAGACGACGAGGACGTGGAGCGCCGGCCCTGGCATTTCGAGTCCGACGACACATTGGTGATCCCACCCGAGCCCGGCTTCGGAGCCGAACCCGGATTCCAGCCCGAGCCACCCCAGCAGCCCGAACCGATCCGCCAGCCCGAGCCCATCCGTCAGCCCGAGCATGTCCTGTTGCAGGAGCCCGACTACGGATCCGAGTTCGAGCCGGCTGGCGCCGGGCCGCGGGCGCCCGCCGGCGTCACCGCCGCCGTGTCGGCCGCCGCCGCGTCGCGTCTGTCGCCACCGCAGGCCCCTGAACCCAAGACACGCTCCGCTCGCACCAGCCGCAGCAACGGCAACGTCGCCCGTACCGGCAACGTCAACACCGCCGGGACAGGCGGCCGCGACATGCGGGTGGCCATCGGCTCGGGGCTCTTGCTCGGCGCCATTGCCCTGGTCTGCTTCGCCGCCGGCACCGTGGCCAGCATGGTCATCGTCTGCATCGTCATCCTGCTGGCCACCGCCGAGGCCTACGCCGCCTTCCGCCGCGCCCAGTACCACCCGGCCACGCTCCTCGGATTGGTCGCCGTCCTGTCGCTGCTGATCGAGACCTACAACAAGGGCGTGGCGGCGTTGCCGCTCGTGCTCGTGCTGCTCGTCGCCGGTTCCTTTCTCTGGTATCTGGCCCGGGTCGAACCGGGGGCCGAGCCCGTCTCGGGCATTTCCTCGACGGTGTTCGTCTTCGTCTGGATAGGTGCCTTCGGGTCCTTCGCGGCGCTCCTGCTCAATCCCACTCTGTTCCCGGACCGCCACGGGATCGCCTTCCTCCTGGCCGCCATCATCGTCACGGTGGCCGACGACGTGGCCTCCCTCCTGGTCGGGGCCGCCATGGGTCGGCACCAGCTGGCGCCCTCCATCAGCCCGAACAAGAGCTGGGAGGGCCTGATCGGCGGCGCCGTGGCGGCCATCCTGGTCGCCGTCGTCGTCGTCCACTTCATCCATCCCTGGACGGTGGGCAAGGCCGCGCTGTACGGCGTGGTGGTGGCGATCGTGGCGCCGCTCGGCGACCTGAGCCAGTCCATGATCAAGCGGAACCTCGGGCTCAAGGACATGGGACGTCTGCTGCCCGGCCACGGCGGCATCCTGGACCGGGTCGACGGACTGCTGTTCGTCATGCCGGCCACGTACTTCGTGGTCAAGGCGCTCCACCTCGGGTGAACTGACCGCTCGTGCGCACGGTCAGCCTGTTGGGCTCCACCGGCTCCATCGGCACCCAGGCGCTCGACGTCATCGGCAGGGAGCCCGAGCACTTCCGTGTGCACGCGCTGGCGGCCCAGCGCTCCGTCGAGGATCTGCTCGTCCAGGCCGCCGCCTTCGGCCCGGCCCTCGTCGTCATCGGTGACCCCGCCCGCTACCGCGAGGTGTGCGACGGGGTTCCGCCCGGCACCGACGTCATGGTGGGGGAGGAGGGCATGGTGGCGGCGGCGCAGAGTGCCGACGTCGTGCTCAACGCGGTGGTGGGTTTCGCCGGCCTGCCCGTCACCATGGCCGCGCTCGAGTCCGGGAAACGGTTGGCCCTGGCCAACAAGGAGTCGTTGATCGCCGGCGCCCCCGTGGTGCAGAAGGCGCGTCGTACCCCGGGGGCCGAAATCATCCCAGTGGACTCCGAGCACTGCGCCGTGCACCAGTGTCTCGCCGCGGTGCACGCCGACACCGACGTGGCCCGGTTGCTCCTCACCGCCTCGGGCGGCCCCTTCCGCGGCTGGACGGCCGAGCGGCTGGGCTCGGTCACGGTGGCCGACGCGCTGGCCCATCCGACGTGGTCGATGGGGCCGAAGATCACCATCGACTCCTCGACACTCATGAACAAGGGCCTCGAGGTGATTGAAGCCCACGAGCTGTTCGGTATCGGGTACGACCGGATCGACATTGTGGTGCACCCCCAGTCGATCGTGCATTCCATGGTGGAGCTGCGGGACGGCTCGACGCTGGCCCAGCTGTCGAACCCCGACATGCGCCTGCCCATCGGGTACGCCCTGGGCTGGCCCGACCGGATGGCGACGCCGTTCGGCGCCCTCGACTGGTCCGGTGCCCAGACCCTGACTTTCGAGCCGCCCGACCGAGCGGTCTTCGGCTGCATCGACCTGGCCTACGAGGCCGGCCGGCGCGGCGGCTCGGCCCCGGCCTGGCTCAGCGCCGCCAACGAGGTGGCGGTGGAGGCCTTCCTGGGCAACGCCCTGCCCTGGGGCGGCATCGCCGATGTGGTGGCCGAGACGATGGAGGGGTGGCAGGACGAGCAGGTCGACGAGGTCGCTGCGGTCCTGGCCGCCGATGCCGCGGCCCGGTCCCGGGCCCGCCTGGCCCTGGACCGACGCCTCGCCCTGGGTGGGGGCCGGTAGCGTTACAGCTGCTATGACGCTCACGGAGAAGGAGGCGCTGGCGCCGGACGCGCCCCTCGAGGCCGATTCGCCGCCCGCCGAAGAGGGCAATCCGACACGGGTCGTCCAGCTGGTGGTCGCCCTGGTCCTCATCACGGGCGTCTTCATCGCCCTGGGTTGGGGCTACCTGCTCCTGTTCATCGCCATCCTGTTCGCCATCGTCATGCTCCACGAACTCGGGCACTTCATCACGGCCAAGCGGGCGGGCATGAAGGTGACGGAGTACTTCGTCGGGTTCGGCCCCCGCCTGTGGTCGGTCCGGCGTGGTGAGACCGAGTACGGCGTCAAGGCCATTCCGGCCGGCGGGTACGTGCGGATCGTCGGCTTCACCTCCACCGAGGAGGTGCCCGAGGAGGACGAGGCCCGGGCCTACCGCCAGCAGCCGTTCCACCAGCGGATCATCGTGGCCTCCGCCGGGTCGGCCATGCACTTCCTCATCGCCGTGATCCTCGCCTTCATCCTGGTCTTCACCTACGGGCAGTCGACGAACAACGTGAAGGTGCTCTCCATCGACCACTGGGGCGGCAAGACGACACCGGCCGCCATGGCGGGGCTCAAGGCCGGTGACGTCATCGTCTCCATCGACGGCAAGGGCTTCACGGACACCAACTCCGTCACCGACATCATCGCCCGGAGCACCGGCAAGCAGCTGACCATCGGCGTCGAGCGGGACGGCAAGGTGGTCTACCTCACGGCCACGCCGGAGAGCGGCAAGGGGATCTCGGTCGACCACAAGGCGCTGGCCGATCACGGCTACCTCGGCTTCACGACCGGTGGGTACGCCACCAAGTCCGTTTCGGTGCTCGGCAGTCCAGGTGCCGCCCTGTCGACGATGTGGAACGTGGCGGACCAGGAGGTGAACGGCATCGGCCAGGTGTTCTCGCCATCGGGGCTGTCCTCAATGGTGCACCAGCTGACCAATTCCAAGTACGCGCAAACAGTGGCGAACAATCCCCAGTTGGCCCCCCGCGCGTCGTCCATCGTGGGCATCGCCAACCTCGGCGCGCAGTCAGAGCAGGCGGGCCTGGCCTCGGTCCTGATCCTCCTGATCGCCATCAACATCGTCTTCGGGATCTTGAACATGTTGCCGATGATCCCGCTCGATGGTGGGCACGTGGCGATCGCGGGCTACGAGTGGATCCGTACGAAGAAGGGGCAGCCCTACTACCGGGCCGACATCACCAAGCTGTTCCCCGTCGCGGCGGTCTTCATCGCACTCTTGGCCTTCGTGTCCCTCTCCGCCATGTACCTCGACATCACCCATCCGCTGCAGATACCGCACTGACCGTGGAGCTCTCCTCCTCGCTCCTCTCGCCCCGACGACCCACCCGCCGCATCACGTTGGGCGGTGTGCCCATCGGTGACGGTGCGCCCATCACCGTGCAGTCGATGACGACGACCAAGACGGCGGACGTCGACGGCACACTGGCCCAGATTTACGCCCTGGCGGCGGCCGGTGCCGACATCGTGCGCTGCACCTGCAACGAGGAGGCGGCGGCCGAGGGCCTGGCCCACATCGTCCCGCGCTCGCCCGTGCCGATCGTGGCCGACATCCACTTCCACCACGAAATGGCCCTGGCCGCGCTCGAAGCCGGTGTGCAGGGCCTGCGCCTGAACCCGGGCAACCTGCGCAAGGAGGCGGAGATCAAGCAGGTGGCCGCCGAGGCCCGCGACCGCGGCGTGCCCATCCGCATCGGCGTCAACGCCGGGTCGCTGCACCCCGATCTGTACAAGAAGTACGGCGGCGCCACCCCCGAGGCACTGGTGGAGTCGGCCCGCAACGAGTTGCGGTTCTTCGAAGAGGTCGACTTCACCGACGTGAAGATCTCCGTGAAGGCGTCCTCGGTGGCGCTGATGATCGCCGCCTACCGGCTCGCCTCGGAGACCTTCGACCACCCGCTGCACCTCGGCGTGACCGAGGCGGGCCCACCGCCCGCCGGCCTGGTCAAGGGCACGGCCGGCATCGGTGCCCTCCTGGCCGAGGGCATCGGTGACACCATCCGCTTCTCGCTGACGGCGGACCCGGTCGAAGAGGCCCGGGCCGGACGCCAGCTGCTCGAGTCCCTGGGCCTGCGGGAGCGCAAGGGCCTCGACCTCATCGCCTGCCCGTCGTGCGGCCGGGCCCAGGTCGACGTCATCGCCGTGGCCAAGGAGGCCCAGGAGGCGCTGGAGAAGCTCAACCTGCCGATCCAGGTGGCGGTCATGGGCTGCGTCGTCAACGGACCCGGCGAGGCCCGCGAGGCCGACATCGGCATTGCCGCCGGCAAGCAGAAGGGTCACCTGTTCATCCGCGGCAAGATCATCCGCGTCGTCCCCGAGGCCGACATGGTGCAGGCGCTGGTCGACGAAGCCGAGCGTCTGGTGGAA
>Ga0302202_10001604_pt1 | contig 27909 bp, 28 predicted proteins | sample II_Bog_N3_3_FD_194579 | JGI IMG/M metagenome (GOLD analysis project Ga0302202, IMG submission 194579) | Peat permafrost microbial communities from Stordalen Mire near Abisko, Sweden - II_Bog_N3_3 | ecosystem: Environmental > Terrestrial > Soil > Wetlands > Peat | place: Sweden: Abisko...
GGGCGCGGCAACACCATGGCGATCCTGCAGGAGTTCCATGCGGCCGAGGTCAAGGACGCCCTGATTGGTGTGATCCACGATCCGGCTCTGGCCGCCGAAGCCCATACCATTGGCGAGGGCGGCAGCTTCATTGCGCGCTTCAACCGCGACGGCGGCGACGCATTCTCCCGCCCGTTTGCCGCCCCCGCCACCGTCCGCCGCCTGCTCGACGGCGCGATCCGCGGCCGGCGCGGCATCTACGCCAACAACACGCTCGACCTCGGCTTTGGCGCGGCGCTGCAAATCGGCGGCATCACCGTCGTCGTGCTCACCCACCGCTACCAGTGCGCCGACCCGATGTTCTTCGAGGCCTTTGGCCTGGACATCGCCGCCGCCAGGGTCGTGGTGGTGAAGTCGCGCGGTCATTTCCGCGGCGGTTTCGACGAATTCTTCCGCCACCGGGACGTGGTGGAGGTGGACGCGCCGGGCCTGACCAGCCCCATCCTGTCGCGCTTCCGCTGGACGCATATGCCGCGCCCCGTCCTGCCGATCGACGACACTGCCGACTGGACCCCGCCCGCATGAACCTCGCCGATCTTCCGACCCCCTGCCTGGTGCTCGACCGGAGCGTGCTGAACCGCAACATCCACGTGATGTCGGCCCATCTGTCCCGCCTCGGCGTGCCGCTGCGCCCGCACATGAAGACCGCGAAATCGATCGACGTGGCGCGCCTGGTCCTGGCCGGGCAACCCGGCGGCATCACCGTCTCCACCCTCGCGGAAGCCGAGTATTTCCTCGGCTACGGCATCACCGATGTCCTCTACGCCGTCTGCATCACCCCGCAAAAACTGGAACAGGTCGCCAAGCTGAACGCGGCCGGGGGCAAGATCATTGTGGTGACCGACGATCCCGACACCGCCAGCGCGATCGCAGCCCAACCGCAGCCACCCCGCACCCTGATCGAAATCGACTGCGGCGAGCACCGGTCGGGCCTGGATCCGCGGGACGACCTGCTGCTGACCGTGGCCGACCGGCTGGGACCGGCGCTGGCGGGGGTGATGACCCATGCCGGGCATTCCTACAGGGGCCGCCGCGTCCGCGAGATGGTGACGATCGCCGAGGCCGAACGCTCCGCCGCCACCCTGGCGGCGGAGCGGCTGCGGTCGGCCAATCACGCGATTTCCATCGTCTCGGTCGGCAGTTCGCCCACCGCGCGCCATGCCGAGAACCTGGCCGGCGCGACCGAGGTGCGCGCCGGCGTCTATATGTTCGGCGACCTGTTCCAGGCCGAGATCGAGACCCACGGCATGGACGCGATCGCCGTCACCGTGCTGACCAGCGTCATCGGCCGCCGTCCCGGCCGGCTGCTGATCGATGCCGGCGGCCTGGCGCTGTCGAAGGACCGCAGCACGGAAACCGCCCCGCGCGATTACGGTTACGGCCTGGTGCTGGACCAGGCCGGCGCCCGAAGCTGGGGCAATACGATCGTCAGCAGAGCCTTCCAGGAGCACGGGGTGATCGAGACCGACCCGGCACACCCGATCGCGCTGCCCGTTGGCGGAAAATTGCGCATCGCCCCCAATCATACATGCATGACAGCGGCGGCCCATGACCGCTATCATGTCGTCGATGGTGGCAGCGAGGTCGTCGCGATCTGGCCGCGCGTGAATGGCTGGTAGCGGCGAGTCTCGCCATATTCTGAAAGGATCCGTGTCTTCCAGCAGACAGGTCCAGAGGATTGGGGCTCTTTTCCGGGGTCCTCGGCCCCGATATCCGCGATGCTCGCCCTGGTGGGCTTCGTCGGCCTGAGTCTGCTTGCCGGTGCTGTCGGTGGATCGCTGATCGCCCATTCGCTGCATGGCTGGTACGGCTCGCTGACGGCGCCACCCGGCACCCCGCCAAACTGGGCAATTGGTCTGGTCTGGAGCGGCCTTTACGTGATGATGGGACTGGCCGCCTGGCTGGTCTGGCGTCGTACCGGCGTGGGCCGGTCGCTGCGCCTTTGGGGCTGGCAGCTTGGCGTGAACGCACTGTGGACGCCGGCGTTTTTCGGTCTCCACAGCCCGCCGCTCGCCCTGGCTGTGGTCCTGGTGCTGCTGGGACTGATCGCCGTCACCGTCAGAGCCTTCCAGCGGATCCAGCCGGTCGCCGCCTGGCTGATGCTGCCCTATCTGGCCTGGACGGCTTTCGCGACCTACCTGACCATTGGCTTCTGGTGGCTCAACCCCATCTGAGGTAGACGATATCCATGACCCTGTTTTCCCCTCGCCATCCGGCCGTTTCCGCCATTGCCCTGGCGGCCCTTCTGCTGTCCGGCCTGCCCCCGGCTCGGGCACAAATGAATATGCCGGGCTTGCCCGGCAGCGGCCCGGTCAGCACTGCCGGGCCGATGGGCGCCATCAATTCCTCGAGCCACGGCCGCGGCGGCGCCGCCCCGGCCCCGACCGACCACCAGCCGGACGCCTTGCCGGGCGCGAAAGCCGCCACGCCGGCGGCGCCCGCGACCAAACTGGCGACCGACATGGCGCCGAATGAGGCGCTGTTCGACGCGATCAACCGTGGCGACCTCGCGGCCGCCCGCGACGCCCTCAACCGCGGCGCCGATATGACATCGCAGAATATCCTGGGCATGACGGCGCTGGACCTTTCGGTCGATCTGGGGCGCAACGATATCACCTTCCTGCTGCTGTCGATGCGAACCGACGAAAAACACGCGCCGGGGCCCGCCGCGAACGCGGTGCTGATCGCAAAGCAGGCCCCGTCCAAAGCACCCGCGGCCAAGGCGGTGAAGGTCAGCGTTGCGGAACCGGCGCCGATGGCGCCACGGCTGTTTGCCAATGACGGCGGCACACCCAATCCGGCTGCCGGGTTCCTTGGGTTCGATGTCGGCCGCGCCGCTCGGTAAAGCGGTTCAGGCGGTCATGCTTGCCCGATCTGGCGAAGCGCGTGCTGTGCCACCGCATCCGTCGTGGCAATCCAGGTGGAGCGCTTTCCCAGGGTCCGGCTGAGCGCGTCCCGCAGCCAGCGGATACGGTGCGCCTGACCGGTAATCCAGGGATGCAAGGTCAGATTGAACACGCCGCCCCCCTCTTCATGCAGAAACGCAAAGGCATCGGCAACGCAATCCGCCCAGACCGGCGGGGTAACCCGGCGCAACCACATGCATTCCAGATCGTTCCATTCCGGCTGCGGCGGCAATGCCAGCAGGTGACGCCCGCCATAGGGTCCCAGCAGATAGGGCCGGTCATCATTCGCCCAGTCCGTCGTATAAATGAAGCCCGCCGCGGCGAGCAGCGCCGGTGTGTCCGCGGATTCATTAAAGTCCTGACCGCACCACCCCAAGGGCGGCGTGCCGGTCACCACCGCGATCTGATCGCGCGATTCCGCAATCAGATCACGCTCCTGCGCTTGGGTCATGCGGCTATTGAGGCGACGCGTCGCAAAGTCGCCATGGGCCATGAAGCACGCATTCCGCCGCATCAGCTCGTCCACCAGCTCAGGATAACGTTTCGCGGCTGCGGTACCCAACGCGACGCTGGGCGTGATGCCGAACTGGTCCAACGTCTCCAGGATGCGAAAGATCCCCACGCGGGCGCCATATTCCCGCTGACTCCAGGTCAGCCAGTCGGGAACGAAGTTGCCAAGTGGCGAAACGATCCGCGGATCGCGGCTGGCGTCGGCGGGGGGCGTCAGTTCCCAGTAGTCCAGCATAACAGTAACGGTCAGGGCGATGCTGGCGCCATCAGGCCAGATGAAGCGCGGCGCCTGCGGCAGAGTGCGAAACGGATAGTGCGCGTGGTCCATGCCGGGTTCGCGCCGTTCCCTCGCGGGTGGAACGGTGGTCGGTTTGAATTCAGCCATTGGCAGCCTCCCGAGCGGCAAGATGCGCTTCGATCGCCGGCAGATGGTTGCTGTTGAACCAATCGACGATCTCTGCCCCCGTCGTCACCCAAACCCCCGTATGCGACATGATATATTCCAAAGCCGCCTGGAATATGCGGATCCGGTGCGGTTGGCCGACCCAGTAGGGGTGCAGTGCAATGCACATCACCCTGCCCTGCTCGGCACCTTCCGCATACAGGGTGTCGAAGGCATCGCGGATCTGTCGCGCGAATTCCGCGGCCTCCTCGCCGCGGCGGTGCAGGATCACATCATTCAGATCGACCGAATAAGGGATGGAAACCAGCTTGCCGGACTTCACCCGTAACGGAAACGGCTGGTCGTCGTGATACAGGTCGGCGGTATAGTCGTAACCGCATTCGGCCGCCAGATCGAAGGTGTTCAGCGTGTTGGTGATCGCCGGACTGAACCAGCCGCGCTGCTCCCGCCCTGTCAGGGTCCGATGAATTTCACGCGATTCCAGCATCGCCGCACGCTCCTCCTCCGGCGAGAAGTTCCAGTGATAGCGCGTGTTGTAGATGCCATGCGACAGATATTCCCAGCCGCGCTTCTCCATTGCCTCCAGGATCGCCGGATAATGCTGGATCACGGTCATGCTGAGGCTGACGGTGCATTTGATGCCCAGCGCGTCGGTCAGGTCGAACAGCCGCCACAGGCCAACCCGGTTGCCGTAATCCCGCTGCGCATAGCCCAGAACATCCGGATGCGGCGACCGGGGCCAGGGGTCGCGGACGCGCTGGTATTTCGGCAGGTACTCGTAATGTTCGATATTCGGCACCACCCACAAGGCAACGCGCGCGCCGTTCGGCCAGCGCAGCACCGGCCGGTGAAGGATCGGCGAATACGGCACCAGCGCGGGTTCCATGGCGCGGCCTCCTATTTCAATTGATCGCTGATTTTATCGATGCCGGCCTTCGCGCAGGCATCGTCCAGGTTTGCGCCAGGCGCGCCGGCCGCCCCGATCGCGCCGATCACTTCATCGCCGAGTTTAATGGGCACGCCACCGCCAAACAGGATCAAATGCGGCAACTGCGCGAACAGCGCTTCGAATCCGGGCACCGCCTTGGCCCGCTCCGACAGCGCGATCGTCGCAATTTTGAAGGTTGCCGCGGTATAGGCCTTGTCGAACGCGCTATCCAGGGAATGGCTGCCGGTGCGGTCGCCACGCAGCACCGCCTGCCGCACGCCATCGGCATCGACCAGGACGGCGGTCTCGGCGTAGCCCTGGCGGGCGCAACTCGCCACTGCTTCGGTGACCGCTTGCATGGCCAGCGCCGCCGGCAGCCGGTGGGTGATCAGCAAACCCTCCGCGCAGGCCGGCGTGGCCGCCAGCAGGGCAATCAGGGTCGAGGCGACGGCAGCACGCATGGCGATTCCCTCCAGGTTGCGACCGATCATAGCCCCATCCGGCGAACTGAGTCGAATTGCGTTCGGACGGCGGTCTGTGCTTGTCTCCACCCATGCGCTGTTCCGTCGCCATCATTTGTTGCATCGCCCTCGCGGCCCCGGCACAGGCGCAGGATTTCCGATCCGGCCTGTCTGCCTACGACAGCGGCGACTATACGCGCGCCTTCCACGACTGGTTCGACCTGGCCGAGCAGGGGGATGCGAAGGCCGAAGCGGGGATCGGGTTTTTGTTTCACAAGGGGTTGGGCGTGGCGCGCGACGACTCGGAAGCAGCCGCGTGGTTCATCAAGGCTGCCGAAAAAGGCCAGGCGGAGGCTCAACTTTTGCTGGGTTCCCTGTTCTTCTTCGGCCAGGGCGTGCCGCAGAGCTACGTCTCTGCCTACGCCTGGTGCGAAATCGCGGAAACCAACGGCCAGTCGGACGCGCAGGACTGCCGCGACGCGGCGCTGGAGCACATGTCCACCGCGGAAATGCTGCAATCTTTCCGATTAGTAACGGAATGGTTCGGCCAGCATCCGCATGGCGGGCAATAGCCGGCGGCGCCTCGCTTGCGCCGCGATGGCCGGTGTGTAATGCTCGCGCACGGAGCGAACGCCTGATCACGGCGTCGTCACCCGGACGGTCGATTAACAGGTTCGCGCCTGTGGTTGGGGAGAAACATCCATGGCTCACAATGACCATGGCTCGCATGACGGCGGCGAGCATCATCACGAGGCTGACAGCCTCGTCACTTACGTGCAGCGAAGCGCGCCATCCCGGCGTGCCTTCATCAAGGGCGTCATCGCATCTGGCGCCGCGGTTTCGGCCGCCGGCTACCTGTTCAGAGCCCCCGGCACCGGCGCCGCGCAGGCGCAACCGGCAGCCGGGACGGTCGAACGGCTGGTCACCCTGAACGTGAACGGGCAATCCCGCCGCGTCGATGTCGTGCCGAACGAAACGCTCGCCCATACAATCCGTTACAAACTCGGATTGACCGGAACAAAACTGGGCTGCGATCATGGCGAATGCGGTGCCTGCACGGTGATGGTCGACGGCGACGCGATCTATTCCTGCTCCACCCTCACGCACAGCGTCCGCGGGCGGAAAATTACCACGATCGAGGGCATCGAAGGCCCGAACGGACAACTGCACAAGGTGCAGGCTGCGTTCGTCGCCGAACTCGGTCCGCAATGCGGGTTCTGCACCAGTGGCCAGGTGGTCTCGGCCGTCGCGCTGTTGAATCACAATCCGCACCCGACGGTTGAGGAAGCGCGCCTCGCGATGTCAGGCAACCTCTGTCGTTGCGGCGCCTATGACCATTACCTGCGCGGTGTGATGCGCGCGGCAGGGGAGGCGTAAGATGGCAACCAAACTTATTGGCCAGAACTTCGTCCCGCATGATGTCGTGGCGAAGGTCACCGGACGGGCAAAGTACGCGGAGGATTTCCGGGCGGACGGGATGGTGTTCGCGAAGCTGCTGAGCAGCCCGATGCCGCATGCGAAAATCCGGCATATCGACACGAGCGAGGCTTTGAAGATGCCCGGCGTGGTGGGTATCCTGTCCGCCGACGACGTGCCGGCCTTTCCGCCGCCGCAAACCCCGATCCTGGCGAAAGACGAAGTGTTCTACGTCGGCGAGCCGATCCTGGCGGTCGCCGCGGTGGATGAGCAATCCGCCGCCGATGCGATCGAGAAGATCAAGATCGACTTTGAACAATTGCCGCATGTGCTGGACCCGCTCGACAGCCTGTATCCGGGCGGGCCAAACGCACGCCTCAGCGGGAATGTCGCCGCGGCGCTGATCAACATGCAAACGGTGAAGTGGCAGGCAAGCGACTTTGCCGATGACAAAGTTCTGCCAATGGGCAAGCCGGCCGAGACCTGGAGTTACGGCGACATCGACGCCGGCTTCAAGGACGCGAAGCTGATCATTGATGAGAGCTTCGTCACCGCGGGTTATTCCAACCACAGCATGGAACCACGCACCGCCATGGCCTATTGGCAGGGCGGCAAATGCTTCCTGTACGGTTCAAACCAAAGCCACACCGCAGCCGTGCCGAACATCGCACGTTATATCGGTATCAACCCGAAGGACCTCGTGCTCATCGCGGAGTATTGCGGTGGCGGGTTCGGCAGCAAGATTCCGGGCTACCCGATCATGGCCGTGCCCGCCCTGATGTCGAAAAAGATCAACCGCCCAGTGATGATGCGCATCACCCGGCTGGAGGAATACGCGATCGGCGTCGCCCGTCCCACGTTCCAGGGCCGTGCGAAACTCGGGTTCGCGCAGGACGGTCGCCTGCTCGCAGCCGATCTTTACATCGTGCACGAAAATGGCCCGCATATCGGCGCCGGCGATTTTCGCTCCGCCGGCAATGCACTATCCTTCATGTACCAGCCGAAGGCGATGCGTTTCCAGGCGATTCCGGTGCTGACCAACACGCCGCCACGCGGTCCGCAGCGCGGCCCCGGTGAGAACCAGTTGGTGCCAGTAATCGAACCGCTGATCGATAAGGCGGCTCGGGAACTCGGCATCGATCGCGTGGCGATCCGCAAGCTGAACGCCCCAGACGGGAACAGCAAGATTGGCGGCGACCAGGGTCCGGTGACCAGCGCTTTCATCAAGGAGGCGCTGGATAAAGGCGCCGCGATGTTCAACTGGGATGAACGCAAGGCGCGATCCGGCCAGAAGAACGGGACCAAGGTCACCGGCGTTGGCATCGGCCAGGGCTATCATTCCGCCGGCAGCAACGGGTTCGACGGGCTGCTGCGGCTTACACCCGATGGCAAACTGCATGTTCACACCGGCATCGGCAACCTCGGCACCTACTCGCACTCCGCCACCGCGCGCGTCGCCGCCGAGTTGTTGAACGTGGCATGGGCGAACGTGGTGATCGAGCGCGGCGACAGCCGGCTGGGTTTGCCATGGAACAGCCCGCAGGCCGGCAGCCTGTCGGCTTCGACGGAATCGCGCACCAACTACGTTGCGGCGATGGCGATGAAGGCACAATTGCTGGACCTGGCAGCACAAATCCTGGGTGGTTCCGCCGACGATTACGAGGTGGGCGACGAAAAGGTGGCATCGAAGGCCGACGCATCGAAGTCGATCACCTATGCGCAAGCCGCGCAGAAAGCGATCGATCTCGGTGGCAAGTACAGCGGCAAGGAAGTACCGGACGACATCAACCCCGTCACCAAGGACGGCGTGGCGATGATCGCCGGCACCGGCCTGATCGCTGTCGCCAAAGACAATCTGCCACGCGTTGGCGTCACACCGGGCCTGACCGCCAGCTTTGCCGAGATCGAACTCGATACCGAAACCGGCAAGTTCAAGATCCTGCATATGCTGACTGTGGCCGATTGCGGCACGGTGCTGCATCCGCAGGGCCTCGGCCACCAGATCCGGGGCGGCAATGTCATGGGCATCGGCATGGCTCGTCTGGAACGACACGTGTACGATCCAAAGCTTGGGATCCCCGCCGCGGCCTTGTTGTATCAGGCGAAACCGCCGACCTATCTGGACGTCCCGGCCGAAATCGGCTTTGCGGCGGTCGAACTCCCCGATCCGCAGAATCCGATGGGGGTCAAGGGTGTGGGCGAGCCGCCGTTGGGTTCGGGCGCCTCCGCCATCACCACCGCGATCGCCGATGCGATGGGCGGACATCTGTTCAATCGGACACCGGTCTCGACCGACATGATCCTGAACGAGCTCAATGGGCGACCACAGGCCCATAAGCCGCTTCAAGTGAACTCGGTTTGAGGGAGTATCGTCATGATCATCAAGGACATGATGCCTGCCTTCGAGCTGTATCAGCCGACGCAGGTCGCCGACGCACTGGTTCTGCTGAACCGTTTCGGCAAGGACGGATGGAAACTGGCCGGGGGCAATGACAGCCTGAGCTGGTTCAAGGAACGCGCCAAACGCCCGAAGGCGGTGATCGATATCACCGGCATCACGGAGCTGAAGGGGATCAAGGAAACCCCTGATGGAATCGAGATCGGTGCGCTCACTACGCTCTCCGAGATCGAGCGCAGTCCGATCGTGCAATCGCGGTACCGCGTGCTGGCCGATGCCGCGCGGCGTGTGGCCAGCCCGCAGATCCGCAACACCGGATCGATCGGCGGGAACGTCTCTCAAGATGCGCGCTGCCTGTATTATCGTTACGGCTTGGCTTGCTATCGCGCCGGTGGCAACACCTGCTTTGCCGACACGCCGGAAGGCGTGAACCGTGAACACGCGTTGTTCGACACCGACCGCTGCGTCGCGGTCAGCCCGTCCGACACCGCCCCTGCCTTGGTGGCGCTGGATGCCAAGTTCGTCATCCGCAGCAGCAAGGGGGAGCGCGTCGTCTCGGCCGAGGACTTCTTCGTCGGCCCGAAAATCGACATCATCCATCTGACGTCGGTGCAACCGGAAGAACTGCTGACCGCGATTCGAATTCCGAAGGATTGGGCCGGCGCGCACTTCTATTTCGAAAAAGTCGCTGACCGCGATGCCTGGGATTTCGCGCTGGTCAACGTCGCCGCAGCAATCGTCGTCACCAACGGTGTGATCGAGCGGTCCCGGATTGCATCAGGCGGCGTCAGCGCCGTGCCGAAGCGCCTGAACGTGGTTGAGGAAGTCATCAAAGGCAAACCGCAAGGTGCCGACATCGCCAAACTCGCAGGCCAGTCCGCCGTGCGAGGGGCCCGGCCCTTGAACTACAACCAGTTCAAGATCCCGCTGATGTCGAATCTGGTGACGCGGGCGGTACGCGACGCATCGGCTTAAGGCCGCCGTCGTTGTTCCGCTACGCAACCAGCGTCTATGGCCAGGACGTGCTGCTCGGCGCGTCCTGGGACCTGATTTGGTGGTTCATCGGGGCGGGAGCGGTCTTCATTGTGGCACATGCCGTCTTCGCGGCCGTCAAACCGCGCCGATCGGGGCACTAAACGCATGTCGTCAAACCGGGTCGTGCGTCACAAGGGGATCGACCGTCTCTACCACTGGACCATGGCTGCCGCGTTGCTGGTGTGCCTGTTCACCGCTTTCCTTCCGATCCTCGGCGTCAAGTTCGAATGGGTGACGGCGCACTGGATCGCCGGCATCGTGCTGACCGCGGTGGTTTTGTTTCATATCGTGCGGGCCGTCGTCTTTCAGGACGTCTGGGCAATGGTGGTCGGCCCGCGCGATCTGCTCAACGTCTGGCGTAGCACGCGCCGGGCCCTGGGCGGCGGCGGACTGCCCCCTACGCGAGACGCGAAATACATGCTGCTGCAAAAAATCTATCATAAGGTGGTGGCGGTACTGGTGCTGTCCATCATCGCCAGCGGCGTGCTGATGCTAAGCAAGATCGACACCGTATTCTGGCGCCGTAATCCGTACTGGCTGGCGGACGACCAGTGGGGCATCATCTATTCGGTCCATGGCCTGGCCGCGATGGCCATGATCACTCTGGTGATGGTGCATATCTATTTTGCGGTGCGCCCGGATAAATGGTGGATGAGCCGGTCCATGATCACCGGCTCGATCACCCGCGCCGACTACGAAACGCACCACGACCCGCAACGCTGGAACGTTCCATGACCGATATCCCGATGTCCCTGCCCGAACGCATCGAAGTCATCGAGCAGGCCTATGAGTTGATGCTTGGCTATGCCGCGCAGGGACGCCAGAACGACGATGACGGAACCAGCTCGATTCGTCAGTTCATGCAACGCGCCTGCGCGGCCCTGGATGGCCTGGCAGCCGCACTGCAAGAGGCGGTTGCCGATCGCGCCGATGCCTTCGCCGATTTTATTCCGGTACTTGAAAATGATGCCAGATCGAGCCGAGCGGCCTTGCGGTTGGTATTGGCGCAGAGGGTGATGAGCTCGCAACTGGTGGATAATTTGAACGCCTCGATTCATATCAGAGCACTGTTGACCGACGTGTTCCTGATTGACGAAGCGCTGAAGAGCGACAATTCCGATGGCTGATCCGAAGCCAATCAGGGTCGGTGTGATCGGACTGGGGGCGATGGGCAACCGGATCGCGACCCGGCTGGTGCGTCAGGGCTTCAACCCCACCGTGTACGACGTGGTTGATGTCGCCGTGCGTCTGTTTACCAATGATGTCGGCGGCATGATGAGCGGCTCGCCGAAGATGGTTGGCCAGTGCAGCGACGTCGTGATCACCGTGCTTCCCACAGCGTCCGATCTGCGGGACGTCCTGTTCGGCTGGGAGGGCCTGGCGACAGGCCTGCACAAAGGTGGCGTGCTGATCGACATGAGCACGACCGAACCGCAGGCGACGACTGCTCTGGCCGCTCAACTCAAAGAACGCGGCATCGATATGATCGACGCCCCTGCCCAGGGGACGCCCACCGACGCGCGTGACGGCAAGCTGACGTTGATCGTGGGCGGCGATCCCGCGGTGTTGGAACGCTGCCAGCCGATCCTTGCAAGTCTCGCAATACGGGTGGTGCATGCCGGACCGGTCGGCTCCGGCCAGGCCGGCGCGGCCATCGGAGACTTCCTGCGCGGTTCCGCGATCCTGGCGGCAACCGAGGCGCTGTGCATCGGCCGGCGTTTCGGTCTGGATCCGGCATCTCTGACCGGCATCGGCGAAACCCTTGGCGGGGTCGGACCCTGGTTGGCGGCAATGCTGAAAACCCAGGTCCTGACGGGCAGGTTCAACAGCGGCCTGGCGCTGGGGCATGTACTGAAGGGCCTCGACGTAACCGACAGCGTCGCTCGTACCGTCGGCGTTCATGCCCCGTTGCTGGCGGCCTGTCGCGGCGCCTGGGCCGACGCACAAGCGGCGATTGGATCGGGATCAGATCAGACGGAATTGCTCCGCTGGCTCGAAGGCGTAACGGTACAAAATCCACAACAAGAAAACGACAAGGAAACGACCGATGTCCATAAGGTGCCGACCGCCTGAGACGGACCAGGTTGCCGGCAACGGCCTGCTGGACCGGCGGTCCCTGTTCAAAGCCGGCGCCGCGATCGCTGCGACGACGGGTACCGCGCGGGCGGAGCCGCTGAAGATTGCGCCATGGATGACCGAACCCGGCGCGCCCTTCACGCCCTATGGGCAACCGTCCCATTTCGAATCGAAAGTCGCGCGCACCTTCGCCAGCCTGCCCGGCACCACCGGCACCGGTTCGTCGCGCACGCCGCTGCATCTGCTGGAGGGCACGATCACCCCCAACGGCCTGCATTTCGAGCGTGCGCACGATGGCATCCCGGACATCGATCCGGACCAGCATCAACTGGTGATCCACGGGCTGGTGCAGCGAACATTGAGTTTCTCGCTGGCCGCCCTGGCCCGCTACCCGATGGTGTCCCGTGTCGCGTTCATCGAATGCGGCGGCAACGGCGGCACGCTGTATCAGCCGAAGCCGGCCCCGCTGAACCTGCAAGGGCTGCACGGTCTGGTGTCCTGCGCGGAATGGACCGGCGTGCCGCTTTCGGTGTTGCTGCAGGAAGCCGGGGTTGATCCGCGGGCAAAATGGGTCCTCGCGGAAGGTGGCGATGCGGCCAGCATGAGCCGCAGCATTCCGGTGTCCAAGGCCATGGATGACGCAATTGTTGCGCTTTACCAGAACGGTGAGCGGATTCGCCCTGGCAACGGCTATCCCATGCGCCTGCTGCTGCCGGGGTTCGAGGGCAACATGCAGGTGAAGTGGCTGCGCCGGCTGAAGCTGGTGGAAGGGCCGATGATGACCAAGGACGAGACCTCGAAATACACGATCACCATGCCGGACGGAAAGACCCAGCAGTTTGTCTTTCCGATTGAAACCAAATCGGTGATCACCCGTCCCTCGCCCGGTTATCAAATGGATGGGGCGGGCATTTATGAAATTTCCGGCATTGCCTGGTCGGGGTATGGCAAGATCACCGCGGTCGATGTTTCCGCCGATGGCGGCAAGAGCTGGGCGGCCGCGGCATTGCAGGAACCGGTGCTGTCGAAGGCGCTGACCCGGTTTCGCCTGCCCTGGCGCTGGGATGGCGGTCCCGCCGTGCTGCAAAGCCGAGCGACGGACGATCAGGGGTTCGTGCAGCCGGGTCGCGAGGCGCTGCTGGCGGAACGCGGCAACAGAACGATCTTTCATTATAACGGTATCACCAGTTGGGGTGTCGCCGCGACCGGTGAGTTGACCCATGTTTACGCGTAGCCTGCTCGCCGTTCTGCTCTGCACCGCGGTCAGCGCGCAGGCGGATACGCCTAACCTGGGCCGCCCGATCGCGCCCGGGGATGTGGCCCCCTGGGACATCAGCATTCCGCCCGACGGCACCGGCCTGCCACCCGGCAGCGGAACGGTCGCTCAAGGCGAGGCGGTCTACACCGCAACCTGCCAGAAATGCCATGGTGAAAAAGGCGTTGGCAAGCCGAACGATCCGCTCGTCGGCGGCCAGGGCACCCTGGCCGCGCCGGCAGTCGCGATCAAGACCGTTGGCAGTTTCTGGCCCTATGCGACAACGCTGTTCGACTATATCCGGCGGGCGATGCCGGTGACGGCGCCGAAGTCGCTGACGGACGATCAGGTTTATGCGGTCTCGGCCTATATCCTGCACCTGAACGGCATCATCAACGAGAACGATACGATGACTGCGCAGACCTTGCCGGCCGTTCGCATGCCGAACCGGGACGGGTTCGTTGTTTTCACCCGCAACCAGCCGCGCTGACGATTGACAATCGCCAGTAACCGGTTTGGAGTGGGGGCAAGCCACAATGGCACCTGAATGAGGGAACGGACGACCATGACAAGGAAGCATCTTGGGATCGCATTCGCGGGGGCCCTGGCGGCCTCGGCGCTGCCCGCGCTTGCGGCCGATATGACCTATGACCGAGCGGTTGGCGCGGACAAGGAAGCGGGGAACTGGCTGCTGCATCATAAGGATTATGCGGGCCACCGCTACTCCAGCCTCAACCAGATCAACGCGACGACGGTGAAGGGCCTGCACGTTGCCTTCGCTGTCGGGCTCGGCGGGTACGAGAATGGCGGCAAGTATGCCTTCGGCAACCTGGAAGGCACGCCGATCGTCGAGGACGGCATGATGTACGTCACCGACGGCTGGGGCTCGGTCTATAAAATCGACGTGACCAGCGGCAAGCGCGGGCAGATCCTGTGGCGGATGAACCCGGGCACCGATCGCGCCTGGGCGGGCGACGTGGCGTGCTGCGGCGTGAACAACCGCGGCGTTGCGCTGTGGAAGGACAAGGTCATTTCGGTAACACTGGATGGCCGGCTGATCGCGATGAAGCAAGACACTGGCGAAACGGTCTGGGAACGCCAGGTCGCCGATCCGGCGGTGGGCGAAACCATTACTCTGGCGCCGCTGGTGATCCGTGATGTTGCGGTGGTGGGCGCCGCGGGGGCCGAGTATGGCATCCGCGGCTATATCGACGCGACGGATTTGAACACCGGCAAGCAGCTCTGGCGCACCTTCACCATTCCCGCCAAGGGCGAACCCGGCAGCGAAACCTGGAAAGGCGAGCACAACGCGGCCGCGCATGGCGGCGGATCGGTGTGGGAAACCGGCACCTATGATCCCGCGACCGATACGATGTACTGGGGTACCGGCAATCCCGGTCCCGACTGGGACGCGGAATATCGCCCCGGCGACAATCTGTGGACCGACAGCGTGCTGGCGATGGATCCCGCCACCGGCAAGGTGAAATGGGCGTTCCAGTACACGCCCAACGATCCGTTCGATTATGACGAGATCTCGGAACATCCGCTGGTCGATGTCACGATCAACGGCAAGCCGGAAAAACTGGTGGTGCATGCGGCGCGCAACGGATTCTATTACGGCTTCGACCGGGTGACCGGCCAGTTCATCAATGGCGGGCAATATTCCGACAAGCTGAACTGGACGACCGGCCTCGATCCGGAAACCGGCAAGCCGGCCAACTATGACCCCAAGAAGGACGTCCAGACCTACTCCGAGGCCGCATTCCACAGCCGCACAAAGCCGGAAGCACTGCTGTGCCCCACCCATTACGGTGCGAAGAACTGGGAACCGACCGCCTATAATCCCGACCTGCACCTGCTCTATGTCGGGTCGTTTGAAGGGTGCGATCAGATCACCGACAAGCCGCAAGCCGATTTCGAGGCCGATGGCGGCACAGTCAAGCCGCGCGGGCTGTTTACCGGCGGTGGTGTCCGCTTCGTGGAACCGCCCAGCGGCAGCCTGAAGGCGATCGATGTGACCACGGGAAAGGTGGTGGCCAAGCATCCTCTGCCGCTGCCGAACCTGAGCGGCACGATGGCGACCGGCGGCAACCTGGTGTTCGAAGGCGAACTCGATGGCACCTTTGCCGCTTATGATGCCAAGTCCCTGGAACAGCTCTGGTCCTTCAACGTCGGTTCGGCAATCAACGCACCGGCGATCAGCTATGCGGTAAACGGCAAGCAATACGTTGCGGTCCTGGTTGGCTCGCGCCAGCCGGGCAGCGTGATCGGCCAGCATCCGGAATTGAAGAACACGTCCACGTCATCGACGCTGGTGGTGTTCTCGCTCGACTGAAACGACGATGATGCCGGGTCCGCACCCGGAATTAAAACACACCGCTGGCGCATCGACGCCGGCGGTGTCCGCGCTGCACGACCAGCACAGGAGGACGCGAGATGAACAGACTTCTGGCCTCGACATTTGCCGGCTTGCTGGCAACCACCACCGCAATCCTGCCAGCTCGGGCGGGCGATATGACGTATGAACGAGCGGTGAATGCGAACAGCGAAACCAGCAATTGGCTACTGCATCATAAGGATTATGCGGCACACCGCTACTCCGCACTGAACGCGATCAATACGGGAAATGTGAAGGACCTGCATGTCGCCTTCGCGGTCGGGCTGGGCGGGACCGAAAGCGGCGGCAAATACGCCTTTGGCGATCTGGAGGGCACACCGATCGTCGAGGACGGCATGATGTACGTCACCGACGGGTGGGGCCGGGTTTATAAAATCGATGTCACCTCCGGCACCCATGGCACGATCCTGTGGAAAATGGATCCCGGCATCGACAGGGCCTGGGCGGGCGACGTCGCCTGTTGCGGAGTCAACAACCGCGGCGTGGCCTTGTGGAAGGACAAGATCGTGTCCGCCACACTGGACGGGCGGCTGATCGTGATGCGCAAGGACACCGGCGAGGTCGTGTCCGACCGCCAGATCGCCGATCCCGCGATTGGCGAAACGATCACCCTGGCGCCGCTGGTGATCCGCGACATCGCGATCGTCGGCGCGGCGGGCGGCGAATTCGGCATGCGCGGCTATATCGATGGCACGGACCTGAACACCGGCAAGCAGGTGTGGCGCACCTACACCATTCCGGCCAAGGGCGAACCCGGCAGCGAGACCTGGAAGGGCGACACCAATCCCGCCGCGCATGGTGGCGGATCGGTTTGGGAAACCGGCACCTATGATCCCGCCACCGATACGATGTACTGGGGCACCGGCAATCCCGGCCCGGATTACGATCCCGAATTCCGACCTGGCGACAATCTCTGGACCGACAGCGTGCTCGCGATGGAACCAGCCACCGGCAAGGTGAAATGGGCGTTCCAGTACACCCCGAACGATCCATTCGATTATGACGAAATCTCGGAACATCCGCTGGTCGATGCAATCATCCACGGCCAGCCCCGCAAGCTGGTCATCCACGCCGCTCGGAATGGATTTTTCTACGAATTCGACCGGACCACGGGTCAGTTCATCAACGGCAAACAGTACACGGATAACAACAACTGGACACCCGGTCTCGATCCGGAAACCGGCAAGCCGGCGAATTACGATCCGAAAAAAGACGTGCAGCCCTACTCGGCCGAGGCCGGACGGACGCGCGCCCATCCCGTTGGCAAGACCTGCACCGCGCATGTCGGCGGCAAGAACTGGGAACCGTCGTCTTACAACCCGGACCTGCACTTGCTGTATGTCGGTTCGATCGAGGGCTGCGACCAGATCACCACCAAGGAGCAACCGAAATTCGCGGCTGACGGCGGAACGGTGAAGCCGCGCGAGCAGTTCACCGGCGGTGGCTCGCGTTATGTTGAAAAGCCAGTTGGCAGCCTGAAGGCGATCGACGTGCTGACGGGCGAGGTCGTGGCGAAACTGGCGCAGCCTTATCCGAACTATGCCGGCACATTGGCGACCGGCGGCGGGCTGGTGTTCACCGGACTGATCGACGGCAAGTTCTCCGCACACGACGCGAAGACCTTGCAGGAGCTCTGGAGCTTCAACGTCGGCACCGGCATCAATGCGCCGCCGATCTCCTATGCGGTGAATGGCAAGCAGTATGTCGCGGTGCTGGTCGGGTCACGCCAGGCGGCGGCTATTTTCGGGGCGCATCCGGAATTGAAGAACACCGCGACCGCATCGATGCTGTTCGTTTTTGGGCTGTAGCACACAACACGCGACCATGGCAGGCCGGTTCCGCCGGCCTGCCATTCGTGCCAAGGGAAGACAATGACTTTCAAAGCGTGGATGATCGCGGCGTTGATCGCCTGGTCCGGAACCGCCGTCGCGCAACCAGCAGAGGACCGGCAGATCACCTTCGGCAAGGAGATTTTCAAGTCCAAGGCGACCTGCCAGTACTGCCACCGATGGGACGGCAATGGCGATCAGGGCTATGGCGGCCTCGCGCTATCCTTGCGCAAGACGCAATTGACACATGACCAGTTGATCGAAACGATCCGCTGCGGCCGGCCGGGAACCGGCATGCCATATCACGATCAATTCTCCTATACCGACAAACGTTGTTACGGTTCCGACCGAGCAGAACTGGGCGATCAAATACCGCCGCAGGCGGTGAATTTTCTGGCGCCGCGGGAGATCGCGGCGGTGGTTGCCTTCCTGGAAGCGCATATCATCGGCCGCGGACCGGCAACGTTGGAAGACTGCGTGTATTTCTGGGGAACGGAAACCAGGGAGTGCGACTCATTCCGAAAATAGCGGCCGGACTGATCCTGGCCAGTCTGGCGCTGCCGGCTTTCGCGCAAGCCCCAGTCGATCACGGCGAAATCCACGGCCTCAAGCTAGGGTTGCATGCCGGAACGATGACCACGGACGGCTTCGATGATTTCGCGTGCGGCAGCAATGGTGGGCCGCCGCTGGCGCCGCTCTCGGGTTGGGATGAATTCCATAAGTGCAAGCCGGAACCATCCGGCCTGCGGGAGGTTTCTGTGACCTTCGACAACCAGCTCGCCGACCAGGCCAAAGCGATGGGTGAGACCACCTTTCCGGCCGAGGCCAACGGCACTCGCGTCGCTGGCCATCCCGTCATCCTGTCGGTACTGTTCAACAACGACGGCGTCGCGCAGGGCATCCGCATCGTGACCGATCCGCGGGCACCGCTGCAACTGCGCCGCATGGGGCAGTTGATGCGGCTGCGGGTGATGGCGCATTACGGCGAAGACGGCTGGACCTGCGTCAACCTGCCGGCCGACCCGGGGGAAACGCCGGTCGGCACCATCTTCATCAAGCAGCGCTGCGAAAAGCGCGACGGCGAACGCCATCTGATCATGCAGGCGCGTCTGCTACACAAGCCGGGGCAAACCGATTTCGATCCGGTCACCAAGGAGTTCCGGCCGGGTCAGTTCGAAAGCTCCACCCGGCTGGAGATCCTGGATCCGGCCTTGCCGACCGACTGAGCCTTACGCGTCCGTCTCCGGGAACCCCTCTGCCTCTCGCTGCAGGCGGCGGAAGCTGCGGACGCTGAAGGGCAGCATACCCAGGTAGATAATCCCCGCTGCCGCCAACGCCGCCCACGGGTCCGCCACCAGCAATGCCGCGAACATCCCGGTGCCCAGCAGCAGCGGCAGCACGTATTCCGACGGCACCTTGAAGTTCTTGAAGCTCCAGACCGGCAGGGTGGACACCAGCAGCAACGCCGTGCCGATCAGCACTGCGGCGCACAGCAGCGGATACTGCACCGTCGCCAGCATCCAGTCCCAGCCAAGCGATTTCGCCTCCAGGCCGAGGAAGAGGGGAAACAGCGCGAGCGCGGCCCCCGCCGGCGCGGGGACGCCGGTGAAAAAGTTGTTCACGTAGGCCGGCCGCGGCCCGCTATCCAGCGCCGCGTTGAAGCGCGCCAGCCGCAGCGCCATGCAGACCGAGAACATCAGGCCCGGCATATAGCCATAGCCGCCGGCACGCTGCAGCGACCACAGATACAACGTGAAGGGCGGTGCGACGCCGAAGCACAGGAAGTCCGACAGGCTGTCGAACTCCGCCCCGAAGCGCGAGGTCGCTTTCAGCAGCCGCGCCAGACGCCCGTCCAGGCCGTCGATGGCCGCGGCGGCGATGATCGCCACGGCCGAGGCGCCGAAACGCCCCTCCAGCGCGAAGCGCATGGAGGTGAGGCCGGCACACAACCCCAGCATCGTCAGCAGGTTGGGCATCATCCGGTTGAAGGATGGCCCCTTGTACCGCGGCCGGTTCCGCCGCCGCCGGTAACGCCGCAGACCCCGGATCGGCGAGATGCGGGCCGGTTCGCTCATGGCGCCAGGTTGGCGATCACGGTCTCGCCACCAATCATGGTCTGGCCCACGACAACGACGGGGCGCACGCCGTCCGGCAAATAGAGGTCGGTGCGGCTGCCGAAGCGGATGATGCCGAAGCGTTCCCCGGCGCGCAGCGAGTCGCCCTCGCGCACGTTGCACACGATGCGGCGGGCGATCAGGCCGGCGATCTGCACCACCGCCATCTCCCGCCCGTCCGGGATGCGCAACGCCAGAGCATTGCGTTCATTGTCCGTGCTGGCCTTGTCCAGGCTGGCGCTGAGGAAGGCGCCGTGCCGGTAGGCGATGCGGGTCACCGTGCCATCGGCCGGCGCTCGGTTCACGTGCACGTTCAGCACCGATAAAAAAATGCACACCCGCCAGCGCGCCTGTCCGCCCAGGCCGAGTTCGGCCGGCGGCACCGCGAGCCCGACCGAGAGCACCCTTCCGTCCGCGGGCGCCACCACCACATCGCGCCGCGGTGGCGGCACGCGTTCGGGGTCACGGAAAAAGAACAAGCAAAACAAGATGAAAGCCAGGCTGAGCCAGGTCAGCCACAACCCCAGCACGACACCGACCATCGCGGCCAGAATGCCGCCGAGGATGAAGGGACGCCCGGCCGGGTGCGGCGGGGCAAAGGCGTGACGGAGATCTTCGGCAAGAGCCATGAGCGTCCCGTTTATGAATGGTTCATCTTTCTGCGGCAAACTGGCCCGACAGCCAAGGAGCCAATCCCATGCCCATGTCCAAACCGATGACACTCGGTCCCTTCGTGGTCGATGAAGAGGGACGCTTGCAGCCGCGCGAAGGGGCTGCCCTCCCCGCCGTCAACTTCGTGTGGCGGGGGCGCGCCATCCGCGCAGAGATCACCCACGGGGCGCCGGCCGACGGGCATCTGAAGCTGCAGGCCAATCTCGGCCGGGTGCCCAGCACCGCGCGGGGCCAAACCGCCGAGGAACGCCCGCAGAGCTTCGCCGCCTTGCGCACGATGAAGCGCAACCTGCCCAGCACCTGGCAGATCCGCCTGTCACCCAGCCACAGCACCTTGCTGGAAGCCGAAACCGGCATTGCGCTGCCGATCACCGCCGTCAACCTGGTGACCGAACTGACCTGTTTCCTGCTCAACCTCGCACCCTATTTGGATTTGCTGGACGAAGGCGGGCTGACCGGAACGGTGAAGAGCTGACCCGGATAAATCAGGTTCGGGTCGCGGATCTGGGAGCGGTTGGCTTCGTAGATGACGGTGTAGTGGATTCCGGCGCCATAGGCCTGGCGGGCCATCTCCCACAGGTTCTGGCCGGGCTGGACCACGACGGCGCCATCGGCCATCGCGATGACCGGGGCTGGCTCGCGTGTGAAGGGCAGCTCCACCCGAGCCATCACCTGGTCGCCCGTGCCAAGCTGGTCCAGCCGCAGGCGGTGCGTGCCCGGCGAAACAGGCGCCGCGGGGGAAAGGGTCCACTGACCGGCGGTGTCCCCGACCGCATCGCCCACCGGCTGGTCGTCGATATAGACCCGCACCAGGGCGCCTGGCGGCGCTGATCCGGCAAACCGCAACGTCCCATGCTCGTCGTAGTCAACCGCGCCGAGGGCAAGCTGTGCCGGCCCCTGTTGCAGCAGGCGCGGCGCGGCTGTGGTATCGGTCAGCACGGCGACCGGCGGCGCCGGCTTGCGCGACGCCAGCAGCGGATCGATCGGCGGGGCCGGCACAACCACAAACAGCGTGCCGGTGCCCTTGACGTCCTGACCGTCCGGCGTGTGTTCCAGCAGTGTGAGCGCCCGCGGCCCCGGCGGCAGCGGCGTGCCGGACGTGAAGACCCAGTCGCCCCGCGGATCCGCCTGGGCCCGGCCGATCTCCTGACCAGCGTCCAGGATCACGACCTGCGCATTCGCCGCCGCTCGGCCGGCGATCACGACGGTGCCCTGCGGTGAGACCCGCACGATGTCGAAAACCGGTTTCACCGGGGCCGGCGGGGTGGCCGGCGACGCTGGCATGACCGCAACCCCTTGCGGCGGCACCGGTGCCGGGCCCCGCGGCCAGTCGAGCGCAACAATCACCCCGGCCACCGCCCCCACCGCGCAGAGCCCCGCCACGCCCAGCCACCACGGGCGGCGGCCGGTTTCCCGCCGGACGGTGGCTTGGTTGGTCATGGTTCTGACGGGCCGGACCCGGTCAACCGCGGCCGGGTGCGATGAACTCCCATGGCGCATACTCCTTTGTGATGTCCGTCATCACCTCGATCAGAGCCGGTGCATTGGCGGCGAGCGCCTCGGCCAGGGCCTTGCGCAGCCCGTCCGCGTCGCTGACCTGCCAGGAAGGCACGCCGAAGGCTTTGGCATAGGTCTGGAAATCCGGATTTTTCAAGGCTGAACCCGATTCCCGTCCCTGGAACATCCGCCGCTGGTCGCGCAGCACATTGCCGTACGCGCTGTTGTTGAATAGCACGGTGACCAGGTTGATGCCATGCTGCACCGCGGTCGCCAGGTCGTTGCCGCCGAACAGGAAGCCGCCATCGCCGGTGACCGCGACCACCGGCCGATCGGGCTGGCCCACCTTGACGCCCAACGCGGTCGGGAAACCGGCGCCCAAGGTGCCGGAGAAGCCAGACGTGATCAGCGTGCGCGGCTGGTAGAACGGAAAGCCGAACCAGGAGACATAGCCGACCTGGGTCATCTCATCGCACAGGATGCCGTTTTCCGGCAGCACGTCGCGGATCGCCTCGATATAGGACATCTGCGGCTGCACTTTCTGGATCGCCTGCGCCGCGTCGGCCTTTGCTTTGGCGATCGCGATGGCGCGCTCGGGGTCAGACCGAGGCATCACGGCGGCGGTCAGCGCGGTTGCCGCGTCAGCCGTGTCGGCGGCGATGAACAGATCGACGCGCAGCCGCCGCATTTCGGCCGGGTCGATGTCGATGCGGGCGATCTTCAGCGCCGGCGGCTGCACCGGCCAGCGCGCGGTCGGCACGTCCAGGCGGGTGCCGAAGGCGATCAGAAGGTCGGTCTGCGGCCAGATCTGGTAGCCCGAGGCAATGGTCAGCGCCAGCGGATGGCGGTCATCCAGCACGCCGCGGCCGTTGCGGAAGGCGACCACGGGGGCGCCGATCTTCTCGGCCAGCGCTTTGATCTCGGCACTGGCGTGCAGCGCGCCGCCGCCGACCCAGATCATCGGCGCCCTGGCCCCGTCGGCCAGTTTCGCCAGCGCCGCGATCTTCTCCGGGTCAGGGGTCGGATTGGGGAACAAGGGCAGCGGGTCCTGCGGGGTGACCTCGGCTGTGGCCGGGAACTGGTCCAGCGGCATTTCCAGCGCGACCGGGCCGCGGCGGCCGGACAGCATTTCCTGGAAAGCACGGGCGACTTTGATCGGGGCTTCGGTGGGGTGCTCGATCCGGTCGGCGTGTTTGAGCAGGCTTCGCAGGGTGGCGAGCTGGTCGGGCAGTTCGTGCAGCATGCCGCGCAGGCGGCCGATCATCGGGCCGGGCACCTGGCCGGTGAGACAGAGGACGGGCGCGTTCACCCCCCAGGCGGTGGCCAGCGCCGCGGTGGTGTTCAGCACGCCGGGGCCGGGCACGACGGCATAGGCGGCGGGGCGGCCGGTCGCGCAGGCATAGCCGAGGGCCATGTAAGCGGTGGTCTGCTCGTGGCGGGCGTTGATCAGGCGCATGCGGTTGGCGTTGCGGGCGAAGGCGTCGAACAGGCCATAGACCTGCACGCCGGGCAGGCCGAAGACGGTGTCGATGCCGTGGCGCAAAATACTGTCAACGATGGCTTCGCCGCCGGTCATGCGAGGCATTGGGTTGGTTTCCTTCCTGTCGGTTGGGCGGGAGGTTCGCATGACCGGGGCGGTTGGGGAACTGGGGGACCGATTTTCGCCACGTTGCCGGGGCAGGTTCGATCCCTCCTATAGCGCGCTGATGCGACGGGGCATGCAGCCACGGATTAATTCGGGTTGACCATCACATTGCGCATAGCACATTGAAGCCGATGACCACGCACACCGATATCGCCACCGACGGCTGGGTCGCGCGTCTGCCGCGGACCTGGCTTCCCTACCTCCTGCTCGCCAGAGCCGACCGGCCGATCGGAACGTGGCTGCTGTTCCTGCCGGGGCTGTGGGGCATCCTGCTGGCCCGCCCGCCGGTTGCCGAGGCGCTGCGGCTGGTCCTGCTGTTCGCGATCGGCAGCGTGGCGATGCGCGCGGCCGGCTGCGTGGTCAACGACCTGTGGGACCGCGATATCGACCGCCGGGTGACGCGCACCGCCACCCGGCCTTTGGCCTCGGGTTCGGTTCGGCCATTGCAGGCGCTGGTGTTTCTGGCGGCGCTGCTGCTGGCCGGGCTGGTGGTGCTGTTGCAGCTCAACCGGCTGGCGCAAGGGCTGGGGGTCGCGTCACTGCTGCTGGTCGCGCTGTATCCGCTGACCAAACGCGTGACCTCCTGGCCGCAACTGGTGATGGGCTTCACCTTCGGCTACGGCGCGCCGATGGGCTACGCCGCGGCCACCGGGCGGATCGATGCCGCCTGGGCCGCGCTGTACGCCGCGGCGATCCTGTGGGACCTGGGCTTCGACACGATCTACGCCCATCAGGACCGCGAGGACGACGCGCTGCTGGGCATCGGCTCGACGGCGCTGCTGTTCGGGGAGCGGACCCGCCCGTTCCTGGCCGCCTGTTACACGGGGACGCTGGCTATGCTGGCGTTGGCCGGCTGGCTGGGCGGCCTCGGCCCGTGGTTTTACGGCGCGCTGGTGCTGCCGGCGGTCTTGCTGGCGCGGCAGGTAATCCGGCTGGACATCCATGACCCCGCCTTGTGCCTGCGGCTGTTCAAAGCCAACCGGGAAACCGGCCTCGCGGTCGGCCTGGCCGTCGCGTTGGGCTGGCTTTGACCGCGGCAGAAAGCTTCGTTCGCGCCAATACAATTCTGGCCGCGCCGTCGCTGGTGCCGGAACTGACGCTCCACCTGGCCTCGGAGATTACGCCGATCTGGCATGCCACCGAGACGTGGCTGCACGAACGCAACGTCGAGCCGCCCTTCTGGGCCTTCGCCTGGCCGGGCGGTCAGGCCCTGGCGCGCCATGTGCTGGACAATCCGGCCTGTGTCGCCGGCCGCCGGGTCCTCGATTTCGCGGCGGGCGGCGGTATTGCCGCGATCGCCTGTGCGCTGGCGGGTGCGAGCTCGGTTGAGGCGGCGGAGATCGATGCGCTGGCTGTCGCCGCCATCGGGCTGAATGCCACGGCGAACCGGGCGGCGGTCAGCGCCGCCGCGGGCGACGTGGTGGGCACGGCCTGCCGCTGGGATTTGGTCTTGTGCGGCGACGTCTGCTACGAGGCGCCGATGACCGGCCATATCCTGCCCTGGTTGCGGCGGATGGCGGCGACCGCCGAGGTCTGGGTGGCCGACCCCGGACGGGCCTACCTGCCGACAACCGGCCTGACGGAATTCGCGCGCTACCTTGTGCCGACCTCGCTGGAACTGGAAGACCGGACGGAACGCGAGGTGGTGCTGTACCGGCTGAGCGGCTCGGTGTGATACCGGGGGACTATATTCCCCCTCCCCTCGTGGGAGGGGGTTAGGGGGAGGGGGTTAGGGGGAGGGGGCTCCGCAAGGTTGAGCTCCGACCCCTCCCCCAACCCCCTCCCACAAGGGGAGGGGGAGTCTTCTGTCATCTTCTGTTTCGCGCCTGACCCCCCTACCCTCGCCCGCTCACCCGCCTGCCAATCTCCAGCGCCGCGAAGCTCGGCACCGGCGGCGGCATCAACCATCGAAAACCCTGTTCGATCAGGCTCTCCACGTTCTTCGCATTCACGTGCGGATGGCCGCACGGCACGTTATGGCTCTTGCAGATCGCCAGAATGTCCGCGATCGCGGACGCAACGGTCGGGTGGTCGTACTGCCGAGGGTGACCCAGATCCTGCGACAGGTCGCCCTCCCCGATCAGCACCACGCCGATGCCCGGCACCTGCTCCAGCATCTTTGGCAGGTTGGCGATCGCGCGCTTCTCCTCGCACATGATCACCACCAGCACCTCGCCCGCCGGGTTCATCGGCCAGACATCGGCGCGCGGGTAGTATTCCTGGTCCGTCAGCCCCCAGTAACGAGCCGCCGTCCGCGGCGCATCGCCGCGCTGGCCGGGCGGATCGTAATACGCCGCCTCGCGCGGACGCGGATAGCGGCAGGACACGACCGCGTTGCGCGCATCCTCCACCGTGGAGACATGCGGCCAGACGATGCCGTAAACGCCAATGTCCAGCACCTGCTTGGCGATCCACTGGCTGTTCTCGCCGCCATTCGGCGGAATACGCACAAAGGGCGTCACCGTCGGCGCAATGCTGCCCGAGGTCGCGATCTGCCGCCGGTTCAGCATGTATTGCATGCAGTCGCGCAGCGCCTTGATGTCATACGGGTTGTGTTCCATTTCGAACACGACGCCATCATACGGCGCACCGGCAATGGTCAGCGCGGCATTGATTTCGCCCGGGCAGAACGGCACGAAGGCCGGCTTGCCCGATTCCAGCGCCTTGATCGCGCCGTTCAGCCGAGGAATGTCCATCACGCACCTCCTGACGCGAACAACTCGTCCGGCCGGTAGACACGCGGTACCAGCCCCTGCTCCGCCGCGTAGCGCAAACAGAGTTCGATGCCGGTCCGGTTCGCCTCCAGGCCATACGGCAGCGGATCGCCAACGACCGGCGCCCAGCGCTGCTCCGCACTTGGTGTGCGCGCGACGGTCTTGGCTTCGGTGAACAGGCGCAGCAGTTCGCCCGCCAGCCAGGGTTTCGCATCCAGCAGCTCGGTTTTTACGCAAACGACATGATTGACCGGATAGGCCCCGGTCTTGCGGAACCACGCCGCCGCCGCTTCATCCGGGCCCTCGATCACCGGCCGTACCTTTTCGGGTGGCAATCCTGCCAGCGCAATCGCCGCATCGATCTCGCCCTTCAGCAGCATCGCCGGCAGACTCTGCCCCGGCGCGATCCGTTCCACGTTCGGCGGGTCGCGGTATTCCTGCACGTGCGCGTCTTCCTCGGTCACCCAGGTGATCCCCCGGTGATCCACCCCGTACTCATCCAGCAGAATACCGCGCACCCAGATGCCGGTGGTCTGCGAGAAAGCCCGCACCCCGATCCGCTTGCCAACCAGATCGGCCGGCCCGAGCAACGGCGATCCCACCGGACAGACCAGAGCGTGATGGTGGAAGCCGCGCATCAGCACCACGGGCAAAGCGGTGATCGGCTTGCCGTAAGCATGCGCCTGGGCATGCGTGGTCAGCGCGATCTCGCACAGGTCGAAGTCCAGCCCGCGCACCATGCGGCGAAAGGCGCGCGTGATGTTCGGCACATCCTCGAAATCGAACGCAACGCGATCGGAGGCGACGGTGCCGTCCTTCAACGCGACCGCATGGGGATAGCTGGCGAAGGCGGAGCGCAGGATCATGGCGCTTTCACCGTCGGATAGATGCCGGCGCCGTAATGCCGGCGGAACGCCTCGATCTGGTCCGGCGGAGGCGGGGCATAAAGACATTTTTTCGACGTAAATCCGCCGCCCATGATGCGGTTCATTTTCACCGCCGCCTCCCCCAGTTTCACCAGGTTGGTAATGCCGTTCAGGATCGGCACGCCGTCTTCGGTTTCGTAGATGCCAGCATGCGCCAGCATCGCCATCACCACGCCGCCGGCGGCAATCACCACCTCGGCCCCGGCCTCGGTGCTCTGGCGCGCCGCCGTATTGAACTGGGCCAGGATGCGGTCCTGGCCCTCCCCCGGTTCGAAGCCGGCGCGCAGGTCGGTCAGCCGGTCGATGCTCATGCGCGTGGCACCCACGAAACGATCGCGCAGGCCGCAACGATCGACGTTTTCGATGACCCGAGGCGTGAACTTGTCGTTGATGGTGACGAAGGAAAAATTGGCGCCCATCATGCAGGCCATGTGCATCGCCGATTCGCACAGGCCCAGCACCGGGATATCGGCGATCTCGCGCGCTGCCAGCAAGCCGGGATCGGCGATGTTGCCGATCAGGATGGCGTCATAACCCTCCCGCACCGCCTGGTGGACGTTCTCCAGCACCTCGCCGGTGCCGATGAATTCGGGGTAGCGGTACTGATCGCCGAACCCGCCAGCTCCGGCAATGCCGGCGACGTGGATTTCGGTGTCCGGGTCTTTCACCTTGTCCAGGATGGCGCGC
>Ga0302202_10001620_pt1 | contig 27700 bp, 28 predicted proteins | sample II_Bog_N3_3_FD_194579 | JGI IMG/M metagenome (GOLD analysis project Ga0302202, IMG submission 194579) | Peat permafrost microbial communities from Stordalen Mire near Abisko, Sweden - II_Bog_N3_3 | ecosystem: Environmental > Terrestrial > Soil > Wetlands > Peat | place: Sweden: Abisko...
GATTGCAGCGCTGGCCGTGATCGCTATCGTCATCCTCGGGTTAGACAATGTCATCGACAAGTCAACCGTTGCAGCACTGCTTGGCAGTCTGTTCGGGTATGTCCTCGGCAGCTCATCAAATAGGTCTTCTTCGTCACAGACTCCGCCATTCGTACCGAAGACTCCCCCCGCGGGAACCCCGACTGTGAACCAGCCCGCAGTAGCTCCGCCCGCAGCCGCCGCGCCAGTCAATCCGCCCGCAAGCGCTCCGCCCGTACTTGCTCCGCCGGTCAAGCCACCCGACGCGAATTAGGCCGCTTTAGTTCTAAGTTGACAGTGGATTCGAAGTTCCAGCGAGCACCGATCGCCCCTCTCTGGAGAGACTGCCAACACCAAAATGCTGATGGTCTCGCACGAATCAATGGCGCTCTGAAGAATTTCGCGCCGTGATTCCTCTTGTAAGGAGGATCTGTGTCCCGGCGCCGCGGTCCGGGAGCGGTTACGAGAGACGGGTTGATCTGAACTTGTTGCTCTCCTCGGGCCGACATCTACTTGAGGAGCCGAGACATCCGGCGATCGGCGAGGATTTTCCCTTTCGTTTGGCAGCTTGGGCAGTACGTCATTTCGTAGGACTCGAAGGAGACGCGCGCCAGCGTGTCGCCGCAGGGCAGCGGACAAGGTTGACCGAAGCGGCCGTGGACCGCGAATCGACCGCTGAGGCTCGACTCGGAGAGCCCGCCTGTGCGCGTACGTTCCAGGGCGAGAGCATGGTCTAGGACGTGTTCCACCGCATCGATAAGCCGCTCTCGCTCGGAGGCGCTCAGCGAACCCAGGCTGGCGAAGGGTGAGAGTCGAGCGCGGTGCAAGATGTCGTCGCCCCAACCGCGCCCGATACCCGACATCACGTGCTGATCGCGCAAGTCGGAGTGCAGACGCCGCTTGCTCGTGCTCGTGCGAATGAGATGTGAGAACTCGGCGGTGTGAGGCTCGGGCCCCAAGCCCTCGAGCGGTCCCTCGTCATCGGCACCAAGAATCCACCACGCCGCTTTGCGCTGAGTGCCGAACTCTCTGATCAAGATTGCGCGACTTCTCTGATCACCATCGAAGGCGAAGCGGGCGACGGACCCTCGGGGTCTCGTCAGCTTGGGTGGCTCTTCGACATCTACCCTGCCGGCCTGCGAGAGATGAAGAACGATCCGTTGGCCGTGGTCGAAGGTGAACACGAGGTACTTGGCCCGGCGCGTCACGGACGTCAGCACGTGACCAAGAAGCTCGGCGGGTTCGGGAGAAACTGTCTTAAGCGATGAGAAGCCCAGGAGTCGAGCATCTTGCAACCTGCGACCAACGAGAGATGCGGCGAGGCGCTCGGAGAGCGCCTGCATTTCGGGCAGTTCGGGCACAATCAAATTTTACTGTGGGGTAGGTGTGAATCACTATGGCCCAGGAAGCTGCATTCCCAGCCGCAACGAATCACGAAGAAGGTCGGACCGTATCGTGGACGATCCGTGAGCCGTTTACCGGCAGCGCAAAGTAGGAGATAGATGCCGACGTGAACTACGAATGGCGCCTCGGGCTGTCCGATCGTGCCGTACTGTCGCCAAAGTTGAACTGTCATTCTTGTGAAATCGTCAAGCAACTCGCGGAAGCCTGTAATGCACGTCTTGATGTTGTTCTGTCGCATCGACGCCATGAGCGCGCGACATTTGACTACATGAAACTTGATCAGATTGTATTTTGTTGGTTTGGTGGCTCATCGGATTCTGACGCGGTTTCGCCTTGGACGGTCACCTACGTCGAAGACGAAAGTGCGTCAAGCCTTGAATGTCAGCGCTTCAAAATTCAACCAGCAACGCTCACTTCGGTGGTAGCTATTGTGCCGAACTCCCGCGACGACCCATCCGGCGTCGAATCCACCTGAAAATCAAGAACGCGGCAACGCCAGCGACGAGAAGGGGTATTCCCGAAATCGTCACCGTGCGTTCAGTCTCTGGTCTGACGTCTTGTCCGTCCTCGTTGTTCACCTCGGTCACAACTCCTTCGCCTCCGATCAAATTGCTGTCATAGCGATCGTAGGTCTCACATTCAATCGTCCAAAGAAGAGCGAGACCGAGGACAACCGTGCTCACCCCGCTAACTTCCGATGAGCCATTTTGCTTAACTCCCACAACATGGCCACCTCCCTCAGCTTCAGCCACGGTCAGTGGCGGCCGAGTGTCAAGGAGGTCCTGAAGGTCTGTCAAGCAGGTGTCGAAGTTCCGTAAAGGAGGTTCCGAAGGTCTTTTGTCCAGTAGGAACCGAAGCAATACAGATCAACGGTGGGCCGCCCGGGTCTCGATCCCGGCACCTTGGGATTAAAAGGCCACCGAGTTCATTATTCTCTATTCATTAGATTCAGAGAACCCCATATTCATAGGGGTTTGCGTTCAGTGCGTTCAGTGCGTTCCGTGGCTATCGAGAAATGTTAGGGATGAAATTAGGGATTTTTCCACCCGATCCTGGCGTCCGCGATCCAACAACGGCCAGAGCGTGACCAAGGGATTAAAAGAAACCATCAATCGGTTGCGGTGTGTCGGTCTCGTTGCGCATGTCGTTTGTTTTCAAGGAATCGTGTCGGTCTGGTCTCGTGGTGTTGGGGAAATATGAGGCCAAAAATGAGGCCTGTCCGGATCCCGCTGTTCTATTTCGACTGGCGTGATGCGAAGGCGGCGGCAATGCGTCACCTAGCTGAGCGCTTGGCGTGAAATAAAGTTTGCCATGCCGGGAACAGTAAACGCGACTAATCCGTGTTCTGGCGCGTAAACCAAGCCCTTGAAGATGAGGCCTGCTCGAATCGGCCCCAAGGACGCTTGCTTCTTGCCTAGTCGCATTGCTATCTCACCAGTTGAACTGGGGCCATCTCCGTCAGCAGACATTTCGGATAAGTAGTTACGTTGTGCAGGGGTCGCCCGTTCCCATCGCGCACGGAAAAACCCAGCGTCAAGAAGATCCCAGCCGGTCCGAACACCCGAGATAGCGTCGACCGCACCGATTGGTGAGCCCGTCGCCTCGTTCCATGTTGTTTGGCCAAACTGCTGTATGAAGTACGGATAGCCACCAGCGGCCTTGAGAACAATTTGAGCTGCTTCAGCGCCCCATTCGACGCCCTCATCCTTGGCCGGCGACAACAGCGCAGTCATCGAATCAACTTCGTTTAGTCGGTCAATTCTTGAGTAGTTAAAGAGCCGCTCAGAATACGACTTTGCCTCGGCGAGCAATCCAGGAAGATTAGGAAGGCCAGTCCCAATGATGTAGAACGGGAGATTCCGCTGACTTGCTTCGTGTGATGCCTGGCAAATAGCCCCGAGTTCTTCAACGGAGAGATGTTGCATTTCGTCAATGAAAAGTGCCGCGCCAACACCAATTTCACGCGCCGCTTGTGCAAGGTCAATTGCCAAGTCACTGAGGTCGGCCACGATTGAGCCGGTGTCGGCACGTCCGTGTGCCGGGTCAATGTCGATACCTACTGAGAAGGAGCCATCAGGGGATGCGGTCAGAGAAAATGAACGGAAAGTTTGGAGAACGCGTTTGACAAATCTGCCCGGGATGCCACGCGTCTGCGTCTGTCGAAGCGACTGGTTCAGTGCCCCAGCAACCTGATTTCGAAAGGGGGTTCGATCCGAACCGAGATCCGCTTCAATCTTCGCCACAATCCAGTCGGAATCTAAGGCATGAACATAGAGCTCGTTGAGGAGCACGGTCTTTCCCACCCCACGTAAGCCGTAGAAAACGAGGCTTTGTGCCGGGCGTCCCGCAACTGCACGCGCACGCAATATTTCGAAGGCTTCGATTTCGCTGTCGCGCCCTACGAGTTCGACGGGGCGGACGCCTGCCCCCGGAGAATACGGATTAGATCGAGGGTCCATTACTCGAATCTATCACTATCTAATGGTTTATGACAGAAAAAGTAGATATGACTATATTTTGATAGATATCTATTCGTTTCAATCGCAATCAATGTTGCTGTTTGGTCAGGGACGAATCTCAATCGACTAGCACTGCGTATTGAGCGATTACGGAGAAGTCACCTCGTCGCTCGACTCGAGGGTGTTGTAGTGGCCAAGTCTTGGGTATTGTCGAACATCTGTGACGGGAAGGAGCGTCGGGACTGGCATGAACGATGATGAACTTCAAATTGTTACTAACCTTCGTCACCAAATTGAGGAATTGAAGCGAGAAAACGATCGGCTGGCAGAGATTCTGGGTCTGAAGTCCTCCGGGACCTTCGAACGTCGAGAAGTCAGCCCAAGTGATCTGACCGAACTTGAGTCTCCGCTCATTCGGGTCGACCGCACTTCATCATCCGAGTCGAAGGTTGCTTTCTTTCAGTCACTGTTTGTAGGTCGTGATGATGTGTACGCGCTCAGGTGGGAAAACGCAAGGACGGGGAAGCATGGCTGGTCGCCCGCAGTACTGGGTGGTTTCGTCAACGCTCGATCTACGGATAAGGAGTATCTGCTTCTGACGCAGAGCGTGATCGCCGATCACCTGGCGGGGAAGATTCACGTCGGGCTCTATCCGCTGCTCCGTGACGACAGCTGTCGGTTGATTGTGTGTGACTTCGACGGGCCGGGCTGGGCGCTCGACGCGCTCGCTTACTTCAACTCCGCGCAGTCGATGGGAATAACCTCGGCGCTCGAGCGTTCGCGGTCGGGTGACGGCGCACACGTGTGGATCTTCTTTCGTGACACTGTGCCAGCGACGCTCGCCCGGCGACTCGGCACTGTGCTGCTCCGTGAAGCGATGAATCTTCGAGGTGAGTTGGATCTCGCGAGCTATGACCGTTTGTTCCCCACGCAGGACTTCATGCCGAAGGGGTCGTTCGGCAACTTGATTGCCCTCCCATTGCAGAAGGAATGTCGAGATCGTGGGACGACCTCATTTCTTGACCCTGGCACCATGAAGCCGATGGAGGACCAGTGGGCATATCTCTCATCAGTCAAGCGGATCTCGCAGACTGAAGTCGAGTCGATTCTCGCGACTTCGCCGGTAGTGGGTGCCGGACCCGAAGAAAGGACGTTTCGGCGTTCTCGCGAAGTCGCTTCCATCGCGATGCCCGAAGCGGTGATAGGCGTCGCGGCGGCGATGTTGGAGATCGAGCGATCCGGTCTCCCACCGGCGCTGCTTACGGCTCTCAAGCATCTGGCCTCACTGCACAACCCGGCGTTCTACGAGAAGGAGCGGCTCCGATTCTCAACGTGGGACACGCCGAGGATGATCCGCTGTTACGGAGAGACGCTCGAGTCGCTGTTACTTCCTCGGGGTCTCACCGAGAAGGCGGCTGGCGTGGTAGCGGAGGCGGGCAGTCGCCTGGTGATTCACGAGGGTCGACCGGATCCTGAGCGGATTGAATTCACGCCCACTTTCGAACTTCGCGAGGAACAAGAGGCTGCGCTTCACGCACTCAGCGAACACGAACTCGGCGTCCTCGTGGCCCCGCCAGGTGCTGGAAAGACCGTGGTCGCCTGCGCACTCATTGCGCACCATCGACGACCCACTCTGATCATCGTTGACCGCAAACCGCTGGTGGAGCAGTGGACTGAGCGATTGGCAACTTATCTGGGTCTGGTCGCGAAGGAAATTGGTCAGGTTGGTGGAGGTCGGAACAAGACCACCGGCATCGTCGACATCGCGATGGCGCAAAGTCTCGCTCGACGCGAGGATCTCGACGAGATGTCGAGCTGCTACGGCCTCGTCGTCGTTGACGAATGCCATCACGTCCCGGCCGTGACGTTCGAGCGATGCGTCAAGCAGATCCGTGCCCGGCGGTGGCTCGGTCTTACCGCCACGCCTTACCGGCGCGATGGACTCCAGGGCCTGATCACCATGTACTGCGGGCCGATTCGCCACCGGATGGATGAGAAGGTTGACGCAGAGAACGACTTCAGTCGAGAACTCATTGTGCACCAGACGAATCTTGAAGTGAGCGATGACCTCACGCACATTCAGGAGCTATTTCGCGCGCTGGTGGATGACGAGGCCCGAACGATGGCAATCTGCGACGACGTGGTCGCCGCAGCTGCAAATGGCAGGAACTGTCTCGTTTTGACGCAGTGGACTGAGCATCTCTCGTCGGTCGTCTCTGCGCTCACTGCGAGGGGAATCACCCCTCTCATCCTTCAAGGCGGAATGGGGAAGAAGGCTCGTGCCAAGGTCATGGCGGACTTGGACAACGCATCCAAGCGAGGCGGGCTCGTCCTCGCGGCGACCGGCAGCTTCCTTGGCGAGGGGTTTGATTGTCCGCCGCTCGATACGGTATTCATGGCCTTCCCAATCGCCTTCCGAGGAAGAGTTGTCCAGTACGTTGGCCGGATCTTGCGACCCTTGGATGGTAAGTCATCCGTTGAAGTCCACGATTACGTCGACGCTAAGAGCCCTGTGCTCGCACAGATGCACCGAAAGAGACTTCCAGGATATGCCGCCCTCGGTTTCGATGTCGGTAAAGATCGCAAGAATCGAACCGTCGTCAAATAGCGAACCATCGGTTAGGCCAACCAGTCGAATTTGGAAGCGAAGTCTGGTGTTGCCTCTCTTCGGTTTGGTCGAACGGTGTTCTCGAGTGAATCGTGACGGGTTTGCTGGAGCTCAATGATCTCTAAGGCGGGGTCGTCGCTCGTGTTCGCAGTGTTGCAAAAATCGGAGGCCTAAAGTGAGGCCTGTAGCCGTGCTCGGCGTATTACAGAACCAAAGCGGGGGTGGTTTGCGAAAAGGCGAGTAATTCGAAAATCTTCGACTTTCCTTCTAGGGCACCGCGACCGTTGGGGTCTACGAGCGTGAACGTTCAGATTCATATAGTGGGCTCTTCATATAGTGGGCCGCCCGGGTCTCGATCCCGGCACCTTGGGATTAAAAGAGGTATGCATAAGGTCGGATTGGTCCGGTGGGGTCGGAATCATCCGGACTTCAAAGATAACTTGTCCGGTGGTGTCGGATTCGTCCGGTGGCGTCGGAATGGTCTGTGGGATGAAATGTGTGGGAAATGCGGGTTATAACTCAAGGGTTGGTGGGTAGTTCTCTGAAGTGTCGAAGTTCATGGATGAATCGAACATGGCGCGCTGCTCGGCGATTCGTGTCTGAATATTAGGGTTGTCGCTCTCTTCGAATTGCTGAACTTTGTTGCGTAGCGGTTCTTCTTCTGCTGCGACAAAGTGACGGAAGGGTGACAGCAGGAGACGCTCAGTGCCGCCCTCTTCAGCGAATGCGTTAGTCGCCTCTAACTGTGCGCGGACGGTCGAGGTATTGGTGAAGTCGATCCGAGCAGTCCAGTCGTTCGCGAACCGGAGGGCGTCAATCAACACCGAGGGATCGTTGGCACGATCCAGACGACGTAAGGCACCGATGTAGTCATCGCGAAAGACTGTGGGAATGATCGTTCGGGACTGTCCACCGGCATCCAATTCGGCATTCATCATGATTCGAGATAAGCGTCCGTTGCCGTCGTCGAAAGGATGCACCGCGGCCACGAGGAACTTCACGTAGACCGACCGCTCCCATGCGCTGTCGAGGTCGTCGAGACGGCTGAATCCCTCGATGAGGGTTCCGCGAACCAAGTCGGGGTCCACGAACACGGTTGACCCGGCTTGGTTGGCACGCTCCTTGAAGATTCCGGGGCGCCTGTCGGGGCGTGCCTCCATGATTCGGGCGTGGCGCTCCTGGAGAAGTTCGAGGAACTCGTTGGGACCATCCGCGAGTCGTCTCATCTCAGCGAGATCACTCACGAGCCAGAAGGTGGCGAGCACATCGTGGGCGTCTTGAGGTCGTCCGGCGGGTTCGATTCCCCGGTAGACGATATCTTCAGCCTCCTCGACGGTGAACTCCGTGCCCTCGATGTAGTTGGAGAAGTACGCCTCGTAGAAGGGGAGGATGCTGGGCTCGAGCGGAGCGGCGGGATGGTTCTGGGGGGCGGCTGATTGCAGTGCGGCGACCAGGACGTCGCATCGTTCGATTCGTTCGGCGTCGTAGGGAATGCCGAGCGCACGTTGTCGAAGTGACCGAGGGAGACCCGACACTGGCCTCGTCCCCAGCGCGGCGCCGATCAGGTTGTCAAGGTCCGTGGCGTCCTCGGCGCTGACCCCGAGCAGTGGTGCCAGTGTGCGCACTTGGTAGCGCACCTGACCGAGCTCGTCGGCACCGCCAAATCGCGCAGCGCGCTCGACCCACTCACCGAGTTCGTGGCGGGTGAGCCGACGCGAGAGCGCACCGCGGCGCGCCCTGGAGGGGATGGCGTTCTCGGCGAGGGCCCGGGCGAGCGAAGCCTGGTGCAGGCCGCCGGGCAGGGGGATGTCGCCTGGCTGGGGGGCAGCGCCGCGGCGCAGGGACACCGTGAGTCCGGGCAAGATAAGCGTGCGGTCGTTGTGCGGGTAGACCAAGTACAGCGTTCCTTCCACCGGTCCGGCTGTTTGGGCGGAACGATCCGAAATCGTGGCGTCAGGAAAGAGACGCCCCGCGATGGTCCGCCACTCTCGCCTCACCACTCGTTCGGGCGCGCTCGACGTGTCGGTCGTGTAGACGCCCGTAGCCAGTCGTACTACGGCCCCGCGTGCGGACATCTGGGAGAGCGTGGAGCGAGGCACGTCGCCGCTGAGGATAATGGTCGAAGTGCTGCTATCCATGATTTTGCTCCTAATAGTAGAACAAATACGGATTTAGCCTACCATTGTTAGAGCAAAACCGGAAATAAGAATGCCCCAACTTCTGAGACTCGGCGTTGGCCGATCCCATTACTTTGCGCGATCCATAAGAGATGATGCCAAGCGCTACGTCCCGGATGCAGCGCGTTCGCGTCGAGCAGGGAGCCCACTTCGTACAGAGGTCGGATAATCCCCTCGTATCGACGCCCGTCAACCAGCGCGCTGCCCGATGTCGGATCGTTCAGACCAAGAATGATTCGCATCGTCGTTGTTTTGCCCGCGCCGTTTGGTCCAAGAAACCCGGTGACGTGGCCGGGAAGAACGCTGAAACTCAGACCGTCGAGTGCGACGACAGAGCCGAAGTGTTTGGTAAGTAGGTCAACCTGGATCACGATTGGATCTCGTCAGCGGGAGACTCGACTGCGCCCGTGAGAACCCAAACGGCGATATCAGCAATGACGAGAGGGTCTACGTGGTGGACCGATTCATATTCCGCCGGCGACGAGGTACCGCTACCGGAAAAGAACATGTGGTTGTCGCTCGGGTAGACGCGCAACGTAACGTTCGATCGGTCAGCGAGTCCGTCCTTCCATCGTTCCAAATCGCCTTCGACGGTCGCCTGGTAGTCGCGGCCGCCCTGGAGAATCAGAATCGGACAGTCAAGCGCCTTGGCGACCGCAACGGGGTCTTGGGCGCGCAGGTCCAGCCAGTACGCCGCGGGCACACCCATGGGAAGGTCGCCAGTTGGTGTTGACAGGGAGAGTTCTGGACTGTCGACCACGCTTGCTTGTTTGGTCATCGTTTCGATGACCGCAGCAGAAGCGTCGGTGGTCTCAGGATTCAGTGACGCGAGGTAGCGCAGCTGGCGCACTGCGCTCCAGTGGAGGGGTTCAGCACCGCCAGCCAAAATAATGATCCCGGCGAACAAATGTTCTGACGCGGCGACGCGAGGCGCCATAGTGCCGCCGAAGCTGTGACCGAGAAGAAAGATTCGATCGTGGTCAATGGCGTGGTGCTCGCCTAAAAACTTCGCACCGGCCGCCGCCGCGGGAACGTACTCATCGACCGACGTGAACCCAGTCATCTGTTGAACATCGTCCGGATGTGCGAAGGTCACCTTGTCGAAGCGCAGGACCGCCAGGCCGCGCGAGGCGAGACCCCAGGCCAAGTCCTTGAATGCCTTGTTCGGGCCGATCGACTCGTCACGGTCCATCGGTCCAGAACCAGCGAGAAGAATCAGGGCGGGGTGGGGACACGGGCCTTGGGGGAGGGTGAGCGTGCCGGGAACGGCCAACTGTCCTGAACCGAGCGTGACATCGTGCTCGTCAAAGGTGCCAGAGATTGCGTAGTCGGGCGGCTCTCACGGTGCCGTTGGCTTCGCCGCCGAGGGCGGGGCGAGTTGGATGCCGACGAGCTCTCCGGTGGTGGCCAGTGAGATCACGAACGTCATGTACCCTCGTTGGCACTCGATGGGTATCTTGACGAGTGTCGTACCGGGTGCTGTGGTCTCAATGCTCGGTTCGCCCACCGAAACAATTGGCCCGAGCCGATCGAGTTCTGCGTTCCATCCCAACTCGAGGACTTTTGCTGTAACCATCGGGCGAAGTTGGGCCGCGAAGAGGTCGCGAATCTCGTCGAAGCGACTGTCCCTCGCCAATTTCACGACCGACAGGCCCACTTCACTCGGTGATTCGCTCACGAACCCTCCTTTGGTTTTCTGTTTCCAGACCGCACCTTCGCGTTAACTTCCCCGCCCGCGCTAGTGGGTACGGCGGGTGCCGGCAAAAGCACGGTGTAGATCATTCGTCGCCGACGATCCTTTGCCGGCGCATTCGCAAGTCGGGGCTGGAAGACCGCGATGACGTCTCGCACCAGGTCGGCAAGCTCGGCGTCGGTCAACCACATCGCCCCCACTCGATAGCTAGCGCCATCGCGCAATGGGTCAGGTTCGCCTGTCATCAAATAGCGTTCGGCGTCGACGAGCATGCCCGCCACGTAGGCCATGAAGGCCTCGAGGTGTTGCTCAGGCGTCATCGCTGCCGCTTCGTCGGGCTGAATTTGCGCCGCGAGAATTCGCAGTATGTAGGTGCGCTCGATGACCGCTCGGACTCGACGCTCCGCGACTACTTGGAGTACGCCAGCCTTCGTGAGCAGCGCGACGTGGCGGTAGAGGCTCCCGGGTGGAATGTCGCTGAGTTCTGCCGCGAGTTGGGAAGTGGTTAGTGCCCTATCGCCTAGGAAGGCTTGGACGATTCGAAGCCGAACCGGATGGAGTAGTAGTTCGGCACTTGCCATTGCGCCATCGTAGCGCTAATGTTCTCATAAATATGAACAATCACATATTTGGGATTAATCTCTTTGGAGGCGCGCGATGGCGGAATTGAAGGTAGTAGGTGACGCATTGCTCCTAAAGCTCTCTCACCCTGAAGAATTCGAGGCAGTTCATCGTGACCTTCGGGTCCCATTGGCAGCCGTACGGTCGATCGAGGTGTTGGACGACGCTCACGAGCCAGTGGACCATGGCCTCAAGGAAGGCGAGCGAATTCCAGGAGTCTCGGAAGTGGCTACGGTTCGTACGGACGGAAAGAAGATCTTCGCTGCCGTTCACCGTGACACCCCTCGGGGCCTGCGAATTATTCTCGACGGTGCCTCATATGACGAGTGGATAGTCGGCTGTGCCGATCCGGACGCTGTGAAGAGTCAGATCGAGCATCGCCAATGACTGCTGGTGACGCGAGCTCCATTTCCGCAGCTCCAGTGATTCTTCTCGGCGTGGCGCTCATCGGTTTTGTCATCTATTGCTGGGTCGATATCGCCCGCGCGGAAAAGGTCAAGCACCTACCAAAGTGGGGATGGGCAATCGTCTGCGTACTCTCCGTTCCCCTCGGCGGCATCCTCTACCTCGCATTTGGAAAGAATCGCTGACCAACCGCCTTCGGGCTTCGACCAATGGAGATTGCGTGCGCAATCTGACGACTTCGGACTCTCGTTAGCGCCGATGCGCAAGTGGCCTCTTGTCGGAGCGAAGGGGGAAACGATGGCGAAGAATCACGCAGACGATGGCCGGGCGGAGGGGCTTGGACTCCATGTTGACTTTAACGACGAGACGCAGGTCTGACCTTCATGAGGTTCTGGGCGAGATTTTATTGTGACCAGCGTCTTCGGCAACGTCTGCCCGGAAGCCGATGGTATTCACAATCGCCGGACGCGGAGGACGCCGGTCAGCATCGGGAGTATGAACTCGCCGAGAGCGGTCTCACGATTACTGAGGAGAAACGTGCGTATGGGTCCGAGCGTGGCCTCTCGTTCTCGTTCTGGCATGACCAGCACTCCGGCCTTCGTCGCAAAAGTCGCTACGAGAGAGTCGGCAGTACGGCGCTGTTCGTGCGGGAATTCGGCCTGCTCCGGCGAGGCGAACGGGGAGAGCAGACCGTTGCTCGAAAGGTATGCATTTGCGGTCTCGGCGCGCCAGCGACTGAGCGTGTCACGCGCGCCCATGGCCCACTTCCCGCCCACTTCATCGAGTTGGGCAATCCATTCGACGCGGTCGTCAAAGATGTTCCAAAGACCGGCCAAGACGCCACCGGGTGCGAGGACTCTGGCGATTTCAGGTCCCGCGATATCCATGTTGAACCAGTGCAGGGCATTGCCAGCGAGCACGGCATCGACGGACCCATTCGGCAGGGGTATTTCTTCGGCGCTACCCGCCAGGGCGCTGACAGTCGGCAGAGCTCGACGTAGTTCGGCCAACATCGCAGAGTCAGGCTCGACGGCAACGACTTCGGCGTTTAGCGCGAACAGCGTGGCGGTGAGCTTTCCGGTTCCAGCCCCTAGGTCGAGCACTCGTAGGCCCGGCGCGGGTTCGAGCGCCCAGCGCACTGCGGCCCGCGCATAGTCCGGTCGGTGCTCGGCGTATGCGACGGCCGCTGCGCCAAACGACGAACTGTAGAGGCGCCGTTCGTCCTGTTCCACGTGGCTATGGTATCTACGACGCAACGTTGATGCGAGATCTCGTATTTGTGGGCCGCCCGGGTCTCGATCCCGGCACCTTGGGATTAAAAGTCCCCTGCTCTTCCCGATGAGCTAGCGGCCCCGGCGTCTCATCGTAGTTGCTGACGACATTGTCGCTCGGAAGTAGGTTGACTAGGTGCCTGATGTAACCAACGAAAGCGTCGTCGAAATTGAAGCGACGCTCAACGGTGTCGACGTTGCCCTCGAACGACTACGACTTGGAACGTATCGCGCCTGTGATGACTGCGGGTCGGCGATTGATGACGCTGATCTGACCGGTGATCCCTTGCTGACTCGATGTCAGAGTCATCGTTGACACGCTCACTCTGAATCAAAGGTCGCGATAACTAACAGCAGCGACGCTGCGAACCGCTACTTCTTGGTCGCCCAGAAGATCTCGGCGATGTCGTCAATCTCCGCCAAGAGGCGGTCCGCCACGACGACGTCGTTGGTCTTCTTCGCCTCGCCGGCTGACTTGGTGGCCATCCAAAAGAGGTCGTGAAGGTTCGGGTACTCCTTGAGGTGATCGACCTTGAAGTAGTCCGTCCAGAGCACCCAAAGGTGGTGCTTCACGAGGTCGGCCCGCTCTTCTTTGATGAACGTCGCACGGACCTTGAAGTCGGCGTCGCTCGATGCGTTGTATTTTTCCATGCAGCCCTTGATGGACTGGGCTTCGATGCGCGCCTGTGCGGGGTCGTAGACGCCACAGGGTAGGTCGCAGTGCGCCGAGACGACGAGTGGCGTCGTCGTGGCGTCGAGCAGAGTATTGAGGCGATTCAGCAAAGTCATGTCGTTGCCTTTCCAATCGACGCGCTCACTTGTCGAACGCGCAGTCTCTTTGCAGGATAGCCACGACGTCGCTGTATCGTTTCGCCGTGATGGTCTTGTTCGGATTCCTGGTGCGACGGGTCCTCGTGGAGGGTTCGTCGATGGAGCCCGCCTTTCAACCCGGCGATCGGCTGACGGCATTTCGGCGCTGGCGGCGGGTACGAGTCGGCGACGTGGTCGTCCTGCGCGATCCGAGGGACCCGCGACGCTGGATTCTCAAGCGATGCGTGGCACGAGTCGGAGGATCACTCGAGGTACGCGGCGACAACGCCGCCGCGTCAACGGACTCTCGAGAGTTCGGACTCGTTCACGACCGCGACATCACCTACCTCGTGCCGCCTTCGTCGTAACGGGGCGCGGGTGCGGCGCACCATCTGAATGTCCTGACAGCGACGGGAATATTGCCCGTCAGTTGCCAAATGTCGACCAGTAGAATTCGCGCATGGCTCGCCTCGCCGTACTTTCGTACCACACCTCGCCCCTCGCCCAGCCCGGCACGGGTGACGGCGGGGGTATGAACGTCTACGTGCGCGAACTCTCCAGCGCGCTCGCCCGCCTCGGCCACGAGGTCGACGTCTACACCCGGCGTGACAATCCGCTCGTGCGCGACGTCGAGTTCGTCGAGCCGGGTTTTCGAGTCCACCACGTCACGGCCGGTCCGGCGAGGTCGCTCGGTCGCGAGGAACTCACCGAGTACGTGGGCGAGTACACCGATTCGCTCAAGGCCCTCTTTCGTCGCTCGGGCGCGCCCGACGCGATCCACGCCAACTACTGGCTCAGCGGTCTGGCGGGGCACCGGCTTAAGCATGAGTTGAACATTCCGCTCGTGATGACCTTCCACACCCTCGAACGGGTGAAGGCGGACACCTTTGAAGCCGAGTCCGACGATCGGGCCTTTCAAGAAGCGGCCATCGTGACTTGCGCCGATGCGGTGCTGGCCAGTTGTGACGTCGAAGCCGCGCAGTTCATCCAGCTCTACAACGCGGATCCCGAGCGTGTGCACGTCGTGCCCCTTGGCGTGGAGCACGCATTTTTTGCCCCGGGCTACCGCCCCCAGGCCCGTCGCGCCCTGGGTTTGGCGCAGGACGCGACGTTGTTGCTCTTCGTCGGTCGCCTCCAGGCTCTCAAGGGCGCCGACCTCGCGCTCGAGACGCTGATTGAACTTCGAGGTCGCGGGCGGATTGCTCGCCTGGCCATCGTCGGCGGACCGTCGGGTCCCGACGGGAAGGCCACACTTAGGGACCTGCACCGACGCGTCGAAGAGGCCGGCGTCATCGACCAGGTCATGTTCGTTGCACCACAGTCGCACCGTTTGCTTTCGAGTTGGATGCGCGCGGCGGACGTGACGTTGGTACCATCGCGCGCCGAGAGTTTTGGACTCGTCGCCCTGGAGTCCTCGGCCTGTGGCACACCGGTGGTGGCGAGTGACGTCGGTGGTCTCACGTCACTTATCGACGAGGGGGAGACCGGCTACCTGGTCGATGAACGCGACGCTACCCACTGGGCCGACGTCGTTGAACTCGCGTTGGACCCCGAGCGCGCCATGGCGCTCTCGAACGCCGCGGTGATGCGGGCGCGCCGTTACACGTGGCGCCGCGCAGCGCAGTCGCTCGCCGAACTTATCGAACACCTCGCCGCAACGAACCTCGTCCACTGTTAGTGGAACGCGCGCCTCTCACCGACGAGGACGCCGCGGCTCGTCTCGATGACACGTTGCGAGCGTGGGTAGCACAGTGGCACGCCAGTTCCTTCGTCGGCGAGATCGAACATCAAGTGCTGCCAGACGACAGAGGTCACTTCCACTGGTTGATTCGCCTCAAAGGTGAAGAACGCGACGTCATCACGCTCTGGCTGTCCCTGCGACAGCGAACAGTCTTCGCCGAGACCGAAGTCATGCCCGCACCCGAAGAGCACCACGCGGAGCTCTTTAGATTTCTTCTCACGAAGAATCATGAGATGCGAGAGCTGCACTTGGCAATCGGCCCCGAGGACGGTATCTACCTCGTGGCGCAGATTCCCTACGCCGAGCTCACGGTCGAGCGGCTTGACGAACTCGTTGGTGCCACGGTGCACTACGTCGACGAGATTTTCCCGACCGCGATGTCGATGGGTCTCGCGTCGCTCTATCGACGTCGAAGGTCTCGATAAGCGACCTTGTAGCGTTGGGCTATGGCCCTGAAACTCATCATCGTGGGCGGCGGACGCATGGGCTCGGCCCTGGCCGAAGGACTCCTCGCGGCGTCGTGGTGCGCGCCGAGCGATCTGGCAATCCTCGAGTCGACCCTGGAGACGCGTGCGGCGCTGGAGGAGCGGTTCCGTGGCGTGGGCGTGTTGGCGGGCATCGAGTTCGCCGACGTCGGCACCGACACCGGTGCGGTCCTCTGTGTCAAGCCCGACCACGCCGAAGGAGCAGCGCGACTCGTCGGTGCCGTCGGGATCGTGCGGCTGCTGTCGGTCGTCGCGGGACTGTCGACGGCTCGACTCGAGGCGGTCTTCCCGGGTCCCGTTGCGGTGATTCGTGCCATGCCCAACACACCGGTCTTGGTGCGAAAGGGCGCGAGCGCGATCGCCGGAGGGTCGCACGTCACGAGCGCGGACCTGGAGTGGGCCGAGTCGATCCTCGGGGCCGTCGGCAGCGTGGTGCGCGTTACCGAGCGCCACCTCGACGCAGTGACCGGACTCTCGGGTTCGATGCCGGCGTATCTCTACTTGGTTGTCGAATCACTTATCGAAGCAGGCGTCCACCAAGGGCTGTCGCGTGAGGTGGCGCGTCAGTTAGTCGTCGATACCTTCGAGGGTTCAGCGGTCCTGTTGAGTGCGACCGGCGAGTCACCAGAGGAGCTGCGTGCGCAAGTCACGTCGCCAGGTGGCACGACCGCAGCGGGACTTCGTATCCTCGAATCACGGGCCGTCCGCGCGGCATTTTTGGACGCGGTCGCCGCCGCCGCCGAGCGCAGCCGCCAACTAGGGCGCTAAAGGACCGGCACTATCGTTTGGAGATGGCGTCGCCTCGTCTTCGATCGAAGAAACTCTCAGAACCCACCATCGCGCGCCTGCCGGTCTATCAGCGCATCGCCGAGGGCTGGCTCAATCGGGGCGATCTCAAAATCGATTCCCGCCAAATCGGTGAGCTCGCGGGCGTGACCGCGACGACCGTGCGCCGTGATCTCGCGGGCCTCGGATCATTCGGCACCCGGGGCGCCGGCTACGACGTGAATGTCCTCATTGAACGCATTGCGGAAGCCCTCGGTCACGATCGCCTCTACGACGTGGTCGTGATCGGCATCGGCAACCTTGGACGGGCGCTCGTGAACTCGTCGAACTTCTTGATCCGCGGCGCTCGTCTCGTCGCCCTCTACGACACAGATCCCGCGTTGATTGGCCACGAGATCGCGGGACTCGTGGTGCAGCCCTTGAGCGACCCGATCCCTGCGGCGACGGTCGCGGTCATCTGCACCCCGGCTGACGCGGCCCAAGACGTCACCGATCTGATTGTCGCGGCCGACATCCACGCAATCTTGAACTTCGCGCCCCAAGTCCTCACCGTGCCCCTCGGCACGGCGGTGCACTACGTCGACTTCTCCATCGAGCTGCAGATCTTGATGTATCACCTCAATAACGGCACGGGGCCGCTCGGCGGGGGGCTCTTGCACTCCCTCGGTATCGCGAGCACGAACCCACTGCGGGTCTCGTAGCATAAGAGGGACCGCGGAGGCGCAGTGGCACTGATTTCAGTTGGTATCGATCACGAGCACGCCTCCCTCGACCTCTTGGAGCGCGCGACCGTGCCGGAGCACGAGTGGGCGAAGATGCTCCGCACGTTGGTGAGTCATCGCAATATCCACGAGGCGGTCTTCGTCTCTACTTGCCTGCGTACCGAAGTCGTCGCGGTGATCGACCGTTTCCACGGGGCCATCGACGAGATCACCGACACGCTGGCCGAAGCGACGGGTCTCGCGCCGATCGAGTTCGAGGACCGCTTGACGGTGAACTTCGAACACGACGTCGCGCATCACCTCTTCAGCGTCGCGGCGGGCCTCAAATCAGTGGTCCCCGGCGAGTTCGAGATTCTCGGGCAACTCCGGCGCGCCCTCGACTTAGCGGTAGAAGAACACAGCGCCGGCAACGAGGTCACCGACATCTTCCAGCGCGCCATCGCCTCGGGCCGACGCGTGCGCACCGAGACGTCGATCTCGCGCGGCACCACGAGTTTCGCCCAAGCCGCCGCCGCCGCGGCGAGGGACGAGTTGGGTACGCAGTTGGCGGGCGCGCACGTCGTGGTGCTCGGGGCGGGACAGATGGCTAGTGGCGTGGCGAAGAGTCTGCTCGCTGCACCTCACCCCATCGCGCACTTGACGCTCCTCAATCGAACACAGTCGCGCGCCGAGTCCCTGCGGATCGAACTGAACGATGATCGAGTCAGCATCGACGTCCTCGAGTCGGCGCCGCTGTATCTCTCCGGCGCTCGACTCGTGATGAGCGCCTTAGAGGTCTCCTCACCCGTGCTCTCGCGAGAGCACTTCAAAGAGCGTGATGGTGACGTGTTGATCGTGGACCTCGGAATGCCGCGCGCGGTCGCTAGCGACGTGAATGAACTGGCGACGGTGCGCCGAATCGATATCAGTGACCTGCGGGGTCGCGTGGAACAAGCGCTCGGGGACCGCCGTGAGGCGACCGACGCCGCACAGGCCATCGTGGATGAGGACGTCGAGCGCTTTCTCAACGAGCAGCGCGCCCGCGGCGCCGCGGTGATCGTCCGAGAACTCCGCGAGCACTTCGACGACGTGGTCACGACCGAGGTTGCGCGTCGCGCGCACGACCTCGACGAACTCACTGACGAGCAGCGCGAGAGCGTCGTGTCGCTGATCCGTTCCGTCGTCGCGAAGATCGCGCACCGTCCGACCGTGGCCTTGAAGGAGGCCGCGGGCACCGACCAGGGAACTCGACTCAGCGAGGCGACGCGGAACCTCTTTGATCTATGAAGTTACGCCTGGCGACCCGTCGGTCGCCGCTGGCCTTGTTTCAAGCCCACTACGTGCAACGAAGACTCGAGGCGCAGGGGTGTGCGAGCGAACTCGTGCTCGTCGAGACCAAGGGTGACCGCGAGAGCGACGTGTCCTTGGCGACCCTCGGGGGAGAGGGTGTCTTCGTCGTCGAGATTCAACGCGCGCTACTAGAGCACCGGGCGGACGTCGCGGTCCATAGCGCCAAGGACCTGCCGAGCGTGACGCCCGAAGGACTCACGTTGGTGAGTGTGCCCGAGCGCCTCGACGCCGCTGACGTCCTCGTGGGGCGCTCACTCGCGGGCCTCGGCCCGGGAGCGACCGTGGCGACCGGGTCACCGCGCCGTCGCGCGCTGTTGCTCGAACGCCGCCCCGACCTCCAGGTCGTCGGGTTGCGCGGCAACATGGCGACGCGTTTGGGCGCGGCGGGCAAAAACGGCGTGGACGCCGTCGTTGCGGCGATGGCCGCCCTGGAGCGACTCGATCAACGAGAGCTCGTGAGTGAACGCCTCGATCCGAGGTGGTTCATTCCCCAGGTCGGTCAGGGTGCGCTGGCGCTCGAGGCTCGAACAGACGACGCGGCCACGTGCGCCGTGCTCATCGATCTCAACGACGACGCGGCCCTTCGTGCGCTCATCGCGGAGCGATCGTTCCTCGAAGAACTCGGCGCGGGCTGTTCCATTCCGGGCGGTGCCCACGCAACGGTGGATGGCACCGAGTTGACGATCCGAGGGGTGATGATTGCGCCCGACGGCTCCAAGAGCGTGCGCGCGGCGTTGACGGGGAACGACGCCGCAGTGCTCGGACGCGATCTGGCGCGACTACTGCGTGACGACCAGAACGGTGGCGCACTGCTGGGCTGGGAGTCCTAACCCCGTGCACGTCGTGTTGACGCGCGAAGCGGGACAAAACGAGACGCTGAAGTCGTGGTTGCCCAAAGGAGCCGAGGTGAGCGAAATTCCCCTGACCACGACGAACTACTTCGACGACGATGAGGTTCGCGCGGCGCTCGAGTCGAGTGAACACTTCGGACGTTTTCGCTCACTGGTCGTGACGAGCGCCCGAAGCGCTTCGTACCGCGAGGTGGTCTCGAGCGCGCTCGCGCACGACGCGATAACGCTCGCGGTCGGAACCGCGAGCGCGAGTGACGGTGACGTGGTGGGCCAGGGTGGCGCGGCGGACCTCGCCACAGCGATTGAACATGGCCCGGTCCTCTTGCTCGGGGCGCGGTCGATGCGTGAAGAACTTCCCGGGTTGCTCCGGGCGAAGGGCCTCGACGTGACCAGCGTCGCGTGTTACGAGACGTTGCCCGTAACGCTCTCGAACGAGGACGAGGCGACCCTTCGTCGAGCGGACGTCGTGTTCATCGGTGCGCCGTCAGCGTGGTTGGTGGGAGCGGCGTCTATTTCGCCAGACGCGTGGGTGGTCGTGCCCGGGGCGACGACCGCGTCGGCCGTGAACCCCACCCATGACCGAGTGCTCGAAGGCTGGGGACCAGACCTACGCGAAGTCTTAGCGGCACTTTAGATTCGAGCCGGAACCGGCCGAATTAGTGAGACGTAGGCTTATGACCGTGTTTCCTGCTCAACGCCCTCGACGTCTTCGTCGCACGCCGGCTATCCGTCGTCTCGTCGCGGAGACGTCGCTACGCCCGAGCGACTTTGTCGCGCCACTGTTCGTGGCCGAAGGGCTTAGTGAGCCCAAGGCCATCCTCTCTTTGCCCGGCCACGTGCAGCACACCCGGGCCTCACTGCACGACGAAGTAAAGACCTTGCTCGGCCTCGGGGTCGCCAGCGTGATCCTCTTCGGCGTGCCCGCCACCAAAGACGAACTCGGCAGCGCCGCGTGGGACCGTGACGGCGTCGCCCAGGTGGCGATTCGCGAACTCAAAGACGCCTTCGGTGACGATCTGGTGCTGATGGCGGACCTCTGTCTCGACGAGTACACGACCCACGGTCACTGCGGGGTCGTGCGCGGCGACGGGAGCGTCGACAATGACGCGACCATCGAGCTCTACGCGCGCGTCGCCCTCGCTCAAGCGGAGGCGGGCGCCGACGTCGTGGCCCCGAGCGGAATGATGGACGGCCAGGTCGGAGAAATTCGCAGTGCCTTAGAGGGGGCCGGGTACGACGACACGATCATCTTGGCCTACGCCGCCAAATACGCGAGCGGGCTCTACGGACCCTTTCGCGAAGCGGTCGGCGTCGAGATCGCCGGCGGCGGCGACCGCAAGAGTTACCAACAGGACTCGAGCAACCGCCGAGAAGCGCTTCGAGAGGCGCGCGCCGACGTCGAAGAAGGAGCCGACATCGTCATGGTGAAGCCCGCCATGACGTACTTAGACGTCATCAGCGACGTCAAGCGCGAGCTCGACGTGCCCGTCGCGGCGTACCACGTGAGTGGCGAGTACGCGATGGTCAAGGCCGCCGCGGCCAACGGCTGGATCGACGGGACGGCGGTGGCGATCGAGCAGTTAACGGCGGTTCGTCGCGCGGGCGCCGACTTCGTCCTCACCTACTTCGCGCGAGAGCTCGCCGAGGAGTTAAGTCGTTGAGCTCGAATCAAGCGTGGTTCGATCGAGCGTGTGCGGTGATCCCAGGCGGCGTCGACTCGCCGGTGCGCTCCTTTCGATCCGTGGGTGGCACGCCCTACACCGTCGCCAAGGGTGAGGGCGCCTACGTCATCGACGTCGAGGGCACGAGGTACCTCGACTACGTCCAGTCCTACGGCGCGTCGTTGCTGGGACACGCGCATCCCCTCCTCGTCGCGACGCTGCAAGCCGCCGCGTCCTTGGGAACGACCTTCGGTGCTCCGACGCCCGGTGAAGTGCTGCTCGCCGAAGCGATGACCTCGCGTGTCAGCGGCCTGGAACAGGTTCGACTCGTCTCCTCGGGCACCGAGGCGGTCATGAGCGCGGTGCGTCTCGCGCGCGGGGCGACCGGCCGCGACAAAATCGTGAAGTTCGACGGCTGCTACCACGGACACTCTGACGCGCTGCTCGTCGCCGGTGGTAGTGGCGTCGCCCAGATGGGGCTACCGGGCTCGGCCGGGGTCACGAATGGCGCCGTGAAGGACACGATCGTCGTTCCCTATAACGAAGTGCCCGCGCTGGACGACGATGTCGCCGCGGTCCTGGTCGAACCGGTGGCGGCGAACATGAACCTCGTCGCGCCGCTGCCCGGCTTTCTCCAAGGTCTACGCGATGAGTGCGACCGGGTAGGCGCGCTGTTGATCTTCGATGAGGTCATCACGGGATTTCGTCTGGCCCGAGGCGGGGCCGAAGAGTACTTCGGGGTCACGCCGGATCTGTGGTGCTTTGGCAAAGTGATCGGTGGCGGACTGCCGGTCGGGGCCTTTGGCGGGTCGAAGAAGATTCTCTCGTCCCTGGCGCCACTCGGACCCGTCTACCAAGCGGGCACCCTGTCGGGTAATCCTCTCGCCACGGCCGCCGGCGTCGCGGTGCTGGATCACGTCACCGCCGATGAATTGGCGATTCTCGCCGAGCGTGTGACGAACTTCGCCCGCGACCTAGAAGACGCCCTCCGCGACGTCGGGCTCTTCGCCCGCGCCCCCCAGGTCGGAGCGCTGATGGGTCTCTACCTCGCGCGCGAGGAGTTCGCCGCGCCGACGAACTTCGTCGAGGCGAAGGCGCTCTGCGAGAACGGGCTCTACCCGCCGTTCTTCCACGCCATGTTGCGCCGTGGCGTGGCGCTCGCTCCGGGCGCTTACGAGATTCTCTTCGTCTCCTTGGCCCACACGAGGGACGACCTGGAGCGCACCGTCGCCATCGCCGTCGACGCCGCGAACGAAGTACTCGCGTGACGACGCTGCGCAGCGAAGACTGGGTCGTTCGACCATCCTTCGTCGCCAATGGTCCTACGTCGCCGGTGGTGCTCTTGGCCGACGAGACGCACCTCACGCAGTTGGCGGGTATTCCCGCCGTCGCGTGGCAAACGCCCTGGAGTGAGATCGCCAACATCGAGCTCGTGCGGTTCGCGCACCAGATGGCGCTCTTCGCCACGGTCGCTGACGTTCGGTACTGCTGGCGCAACCGAGAGCTCACGGACTACGACGCGCTGCGAGCCGTCGTACTCGAACACGGCGGCGTGGTCTCGCGCCGACGACGTCGCGTCGCGGTGATAGCCGTCGTGTCCGTCGTGGTGCTGGCGAGTTTCGCCGGGGGCATCGCGGCGTGGTTCAACCGCGGTAGCGCTATGGCCACCGAGCTAGCTGATGCTCGGTTCGTCAACTTGACGCAGAACGACTTGCCCAGTGACTTCTCGCCCACGGCGTCCAACGAGACCTTCCTCGGTCTGCTGGTTCCGCCGTCGGACAAGGTCTATACCCCAACCACCACGACCCCGCCCGCGAAGGACTCCACCTTCTCCAAGGCGGCCGGGATCTTCCAGACCTGTTTGGGGGTGACCAACGCGAAGGACCGTATCTACGGCGCCGCGGGCCAGCAGCCCGACTACCAGGTCTCCTCGCCGATCTTCAACGCGAACTCCTCCAGTGGGGTGGAGTTGGCGTCGACGACGCAGTACTACAAGACCACGACGATGGTGAGAAAGGACACGCACGAGATGTCGATGGCGAACTTCGGTGCTTGTTTCGCGAAGTCCAGCGCCACCCTCGTGCTCTCGGGCTACGGCACGAGCGTGCCCGTCGGCACCACCGCTACGAGTTGGCGTCCCGTGACCTTCGCCACGGGATGGTCGCGCGGAGGCGTCGTCGCCCTCAAGGTGCCCAACGTCACCTCGCCGTTGCAGTTGGTGATGGTCGTGATGACCAAGGGCCACTACGAGGTGACGCTCAGTGCCATCGTGGGTTCATTCACCAAGTCCGAGCGCCTGCTCGACAACGTCGTCAACACCTTGTTACTGCGAATGTCGAACTCGAGCGCCGCGACCGCCTAGCGATACCGCGGGCGAGTTAGGCCTTGGCCCCGTCCCCAAAGACCATCTCCCAGGCTTGGGCGGGGATCGCATTAGCCAGGCGAGACATCGCGCGATAGCCCACCTCGGCCGGGCCCTTCGCGTCGTTACTCATGAGGTTGGCCATGATCGCGAGCAGCTCGCGCATCAGCGGCGGTACCCGTAGGCCGAGTCCGACGCAGGCTTGGAGGATCTTCGGTTCGGAGATGAGCCGCACGAAGCCTCGCGCGACCTTGTAATAATCGCCGTAGGCGGCGTCGAGTCGTTCGTCGTAGAGCGCTAGGGCGGTGGGGTCTTCGGCGAGGAGCGCCTCACCGAGCACGGCCGCGGCGAGGCGTCCCGATTCGTACCCGTAGGCGATGCCCTCACCGTTAAAGGGATTGACCATGCCCGTCGCGTCGCCGATGGTCAAGGTGTTCGCCCCCACGCGGGGACCGATCGAGAGCCCCATCGGGAGACGACCACCGGTCGGTGCGCCGAGGCAGGTCTCCTCACTCAGTCCCCACGCCTCGGCCGTTTGGGCGACGAAGTACTCCTGGAGTTTCGTGGTGTTGACGCCCTTCCACGCGCCACCCGTCGAGAGCAGACCGACGCCCACGTTGACGCGGCCGTCCCCGAGCGGGAAAATCCAGCCGTAGCCCGGCACGACCTGACCGTTGGTGTCGCGGATGTCGAGGTGCGAGTCGATCCACGGCTCGTCGTGGCGCTCACTCGTGTAGTAACCGCGCAGCGCCATGCCCATGGGCCAGTTGCGATTGCGCGTGACGCCGAGGTCGCGACCGAGTCGAGAGTTCTGGCCGTCGGCGGCGACGACGTAGCGACCACGGATCTCCGCGGTGGCGCCGGTGTCTTTGTCCTTGACGACGACGCCTTTGGCCGCGACGAGTTCACCATCGCGACCCGGGGTGGCGTCGAGCAACCCGAGCGCCTCCACGCCGTTCAAGACGTCGGCGCCCGATTTCTCGGCATTCTCGGCCACCAGTCCGTCGAGGTTGAAGCGCGTGATGGTGTAGCCGTAGTTCGGAAAGACCGGATGTTCGGGCCAGTTCATCTCGAGCGTGGCCCCGAAACCGAAGGCCCGCAGGCCGTTGTACTTATGACCATTGGTCGCCACGATGCCCTCGAGGCCCATCTCGGCGAGCTGAAAGACCGAGCGCGGAGTGAGCCCGTCGCCACAGGTCTTCTCTCGCGGGAAGTGCTTCTTCTCAATCAGACAGACCGACCAGCCCGCCTCGGCCAGCCAGTAGGCGCAGGCCGACCCGCTCGGGCCACCGCCGACGATCACGACGTCGTAGAGGGTCGGTTTCGCGAGGACGTCCTCGAGGGTTTTCACGCCGCAATCTTAGGTCGAGTGGTACCCACGCCGACCCGTCAGAGGGGCTCGCTCATTCTGGTAGAAATGATGAGCGTGGACCAGTACTTATCAATACTTGGACTCCTCATTCTCGGCGTGCTCTTCGCATCGGGATCGTTCGTGGCGTCGTCGATGTTGGCACCCCACAAGCGATCGTCGGACGCGAAGTTGGCCCCCTACGAGTGCGGGATTGTCCCCGAGATCGAGCCACCCCAACGGTTTCCCGTCCGCTTCTACCTGGTCGCGATGATCTTTGTCATCTTCGACATTGAAGTCGTCTTCATGTATCCCTTCGCGGTCGTCTTTCGCCAACTCGGGCTCTTCGGTCTCGTCGAGGTGTTGATCTTCTCCGCCGCAGTCTTTGGCGCCTTGTTGTTCTTGGTCGCTGAGGGTGCGCTCACCTGGGGACCGGTCAAGCACCTCGTTCCCGGCATGCCCGCGCGCACGAGCTCCTCGACCATTGTGCGCATCGGCGCCGACCCCGACAAGGCGGCGTAGTGGCGCTCGAGGACCTCCAGCACAACTTCTTGACCGCACCGATCGAGGACCTCGTGCGCTGGGCGCGCCGTGCCTCGGTGTGGCCCGCGACCTTTGGACTCGCCTGCTGCGCGATTGAGATGATGGCGGCCGGTGCGGCCGACTACGACCTCGCCAGGTACGGCATGGAGGTCTTTCGCAACTCGCCGCGTCAAGCGGACCTCATGATCGTGGCCGGTCGGGTCTCGCAGAAGATGGCCCCGGTACTTCGTCAGGTCTACGACCAGATGATGGAGCCCAAGTGGGTCATCTCCATGGGGGTGTGCGCCTCGACGGGCGGACTGTTCAACAACTACGCGATCGTCCAGGGCGTCGACCAGATCGTGCCGGTCGACGTCTACGCGCCGGGCTGTCCGCCCAGCCCCGAGACCCTCATGCACGCGATTTTGACCCTGCACGAGCAGATCCGCACCGGTGAGATCATGAAGCGCCGCAGCGAGGGTCGCCCCACCCACGTGGAAAACCAATCGAACGTCTGGACCCCCGAGGTCCCCGTCGCCGTGAGGGTGGGCACGCCGAAGTGACCTCGCTTTCTCTCACGGCCCCCCCAGGCGTCGTCACGGCGAGCGTGATGGCCAGCGACCTTGGCTGCTTCCCCACGTCCGAGCAGTACGTCGATCTGGTGCGCTCCTTTAAAGAGGACGGCTTCGAGATGTGCGTGGACCTCTGTGCGGTCGACTACTTGGAGCACCTCGATCGCGCGCTGCCCGACGGCATCGTCGCGACGCGATTTGAGATCGTCGTCAACCTGCTCAGCCTGTCGAAGAAGCAGCGCGTGCGCATCCGCGTACAGGTCGGTGACGAGAGTCCCATCATCGATTCGCTCTTCTCGCTCTACCCCGGCACCGAGGCGATGGAGCGCGAGGCCTTCGACCTCTTCGGCGTGTTGTTCCGTAACCACCCCGACCTGACGCGAATCTTGATGCCCGAGGATTGGGAGGGTCACCCGCTGCGTAAGGACTACGCCGTCGGCAAGATACCCGTGCAGTTCAAGGAAGCGCCGGGTCCGCGGTGAGCGACGAGACCGTGCGGGTAGCCGAGCGCGTCGACGCGCTGGTCGTGGAGACCTCCGAGGGCGCCCAGGGCCTCCAGCCCCGCCGCCGCACCGACACCGACGAGTTAGGCCGCGAGGTCGGCGCCGTACTTCGCCAGAGCGGCCTCACGCTCGATCCCAACGACGTCGACTACGAGCGGCGCGACGACGAGACCATGATCATCAACATGGGGCCGGCCCACCCCTCGACCCACGGCGTGCTTCGCTTGATGCTCGAACTCGACGGCGAGTTCGTTCTTCGAACCAAGCCCGTCATTGGCTACTTACACACCGGTATGGAAAAGACCGGCGAGGTGCTCAGCTACGTGCAGGGCGGCACCAACGTGACGCGCATGGACTACGTGAGCCCGATCGCCAACGAACTCGGGTACTCGATGGCCGTAGAAAAACTGCTCGAGGTCGAGGTGCCCGAGCGCGCCATCTGGATCCGCATGATGATGGCCGAACTCAACCGCATCGCCTCGCACCTGGTGTGGCTCGCGACCAACGGCATGGACTTGGGCGCGACGACGATGATGATCTTCGGCTTTCGCGAACGCGAGTTGGTGCTGGCCTTCTTCGAGAAGACGACGGGCCTGCGCATGAACCTCAACTACGTACGCCCCGGCGGCGTCGCGGCCGACTTGCCCGACGGCTGGGAAGACGACGTCGTACTGATCTGCGACACGATCTACGAACGAACCTTCGAGTACGACGAGCTATTGACCGGCCAGCCGATCTTCCGTGGTCGCATGGTCGGGGTCGCGCCGATCACCGCCGAAGAGTGCCTGGCGCTCGGGGTGACCGGTCCGGTGCTGCGCTCCACCGGGGTGCCGTGGGACCTCCGTCGTTCGATGCCGTACCTGGCGTACGACCAGGTGGACTTCGACGTGATCGTCGGCACCTACGGCGACAACTTCGACCGATACGCGATACGACTGAATGAGATCCGCGAGTCGGTGCGCATCATCCGCCAGTGCGTCGAGAAGATGCCCAAGGGTGACTACCGCACGCAAGATCCCAAGGTCACGCCGCCGCCGCGCGCGCGCATCGATGAGTCGATGGAGGCGCTGATCCACCACTTCAAGCTCTTCACCGAGGGGTTCCACGTGCCGGCGGGCGAGGTCTACTCCGCCATCGAGTCGCCGCGCGGGGAGTTGGGCTGTTACCTCGTCTCCGACGGTGGCCCCAAGCCCTACCGGCTGCACGTGCGCGCACCGAGTTTCGTCAACCTCCAGGCCGTACCCCTCATGATGCGCGGCGGACTCATCTCTGACGCCATCACCGTGATCTCGAGTGTGGACCCCATCATGGGCGAGGTGGACCGGTGAGTCACCTGCGCATCGACCTGCGCC
>Ga0302202_10001621_pt1 | contig 27687 bp, 23 predicted proteins | sample II_Bog_N3_3_FD_194579 | JGI IMG/M metagenome (GOLD analysis project Ga0302202, IMG submission 194579) | Peat permafrost microbial communities from Stordalen Mire near Abisko, Sweden - II_Bog_N3_3 | ecosystem: Environmental > Terrestrial > Soil > Wetlands > Peat | place: Sweden: Abisko...
TCGGACTACGATAGGAAGGCCCGCCCAAGCGGGCCTTTTTGCTGCCCCCATGGAACCCGCCCAGCCCCCCACCCCCGAACTGGAAGCCATCGAGTTTCCCACCCTCACCGGCCTGGTGGCCCGGGGCGCGCGCACGCGCCTGGCCCGGGCCGCCCTGGCCCGGATGTCCCCCTGGGACGGGCTGCGCGGCCTGCGCCGGCTGCGCCAGCTGGAGCTGGGCCCGCTCTGGCAGTCTGACCCGGCCGCCCTGCCGGTGGTGCCCTTCGACGAGGCGCTGGAGGAGCTGCTGAACCCGGCCGGCTGGCCCCAGCCGGAGCACTGGCGCCAGCTGCGCGAGGGACTCCGGGCCTGCGCCCTGCTGCTGCGCGGAATCCGGGTCCTGGTCTGGCCCGAGGCGGTGCCCGCCCCGGCCGGCACCGAACTGGGCATCGACCGGCTGCAGGTGACCGCCGAGCTGCTGCCCGACCCCATGCCCCTGGCCGAGCAGCTCACGCGCAGCTTCACCGAGGACGGCCAGCTGGACCCCATGAAGGTGCCCGCCCTGGCCGGACTGTACCGGGCCCGCACCCGCTGCTTCCAGGCCGTGCAGACCCGGCTGCAGAAGATCCTCCGCGACTACCCCGAAGCGTTCCAGGAAGCCAACGTGGTGGAGCGCAACGGCCGCCAGTGCCTGCCGGTGCGGGTGGAGCGCCGCTCCATGGTGCCGGGGCTGGTGCTGGAACGCTCCGGCAGCGGCGCCACGGTGTTCCTGGAGCCGTTCGAGGCGGTGCAGCTGAACAACGACTACGTGGAGGCCGACCAGGAGTACACCCAGGCGGTGCACGCCTTCCTGCGCGACCTGCTGGAAGGCCTGCGCGCCCGCCGGTTCGACTTCGAGCGCTGGCACCGGTTCCAGGCCGACGCCGACGAGGCCCTGGCCCTGCTGCGCTGGGCGGCCCTCTGCGACGGCATCCTGCCCGATCTGGGCCAGGACCGGCTGCACCTGCTGGAGGCCCGGCATCCCCTGCTGCTGCCCGGGGTGCGGGCCGCCCTGGAGCTGGAGCCCCTGGCCCACGAGGCCGTGGCGCTCACCCTGGAACTGGACCGGGAACGCCCGGGAGTGGTCATCTCCGGCTCCAACACCGGCGGCAAGACCGTGGTGCTCAAGACCGTGGGCCTGCTCACCGCCCTGGCCCGGTCCGGCTGCGCCATCCCCGCCCGGCCCGGCACCGAGGTGCCGGAACTGGCCACCCTGCATGCGAACATCGGCGATCACCAGACCCTGGTGGGCAGCCTGTCCACCTTCTCCAGCCAGATCCTGCACCTGAAGCAGATCATCGCCCAGGCCCGGCCCGGCGGACTGGTGCTCCTGGACGAGCTGGGCACCGGCACCGACCCCAAGGAGGGCGCCGCCCTGGGCATCGCCCTGCTCCAGGCCCTGTCCCGCCGGCACTGCTGGGTGCTGTGCTCCACCCATCTGGGCGAGATCAGCCAGTGGGCCCTGCGCCACCCGAGGTTCCAGAACGCCTCGGTGCAGTTCGACGAGGAGCGGCTGGCTCCCACCTACCGCCTGCTGGTGGGCATGCCCGGCCAGAGCCGGGCCCTGACCATCGCCGCCAAGCTGGGCCTGCCGGCGTTCATCCTGGAGCACGCCGAGAAGGTGCTGGGCCAGCGCGAACAGGACTGGCGCGAGTTCCTGCGCCAGCTGGAGGCCGACCGCCTGCGGGTCATGGCCGAGGCCGAGGCGCTGGAGCAGCGGGCCGCCCTGCTGGAGAAGGACCGGGAGATCCTGGCCCGGCGGGAGGAGGCCCTGCGCACCCAGCAGGACCAGTTCCAGCGCGACTCCCATGACAAGATCCAGCGGGTGCTTGATTTCCTGGACCACGAAAGCCGGCGGCTGGTGAAGGAACTGAAGGAAAAGCAGAAGGCCGGCCTGGCCGAGGCGGCCCAGGCGGACCGGGTAGGCAACGAGGCCCGGGAGCGGATCCGGACCATGGATCAGATTGCCCGGGCCGAACTGGGCGCCGCCGCCGCCCCGCGCCGGCCGGCCACGGACCTGCCGGAGCTGCGGGTGGGCGGTTTCGCCCGGCACCGGGGCCTGGGCGTGGAGGGCCGGATCACCGCCATCAAGGGCGACCGGGTGATGCTCCAGAACCCCCAGGGCCGCAGCCTGGAGGCCCGGGCCGGCGAGCTGGAGCCCCTGTTCCGCGGCGATCTGGGCGGACGCGGCGACCGGGTGGCTCCGGCCCGGGGCGCGGTGCGGGTGCGGGCCGACGCGGTGGCCCTGGAATCGGAGATCAACCTCATCGGCCGGGCCTCGGACGACGTGGACCTGGAGATCCACCGGTTCGTGGAGGCCTCCATCGGCGCCGGGCAGAAGTTCATCCGGGTGGTGCACGGCCATGGCACCGGCCGGCTCAAGGCGGCGGTGCGGGAGGCGCTCAAGGGCCATCCGGGCATCGCCCGGGTGGAGGATGCCCCCCAGAGCCAGGGCGGGGCCGGGGCGACGCTGATCACGCTGCGGTAGCGGGCTGGCGCTCCATCCCGTTCCGGCGCATCCTGGCCCCAGCTTCCGCCGCCACAGGATCCGCCATGCGCCCCCTGGTCTTCGCCTTCACCGTCCTGCCCCTGCTCCTGCCGGCCGCGTCCCAGCTGCCCGCCGCCCAGCCCGTCCCCGAAACGGTCACCACCCAGCGCGACCAGCAGGCCCTGGCCGTGACCATCTACAGCAACGACCTGGCCCTGGTCCGGGACCAGCGGCAGCTGCGGCTGCCCCGGGGCGACAGCCGGCTGGCCTTCCAGGAGGTGGCCGCCCAGATCCGCCCGGAGACGGCGCTGCTGCGCGACCTGACCGATTCCGCGAGCTTCCGGGTGACCGAGCAGAACTTCGACTTCGATCTGCTCACCCCCCAGAAGCTGCTGGAGAAGTACGTGGGCCAGCAGGTCGTGCTGGTGACCTCCCGGCCCAACCCCGACGGCCCCGGCACCCGGGAACTGCGCGAGGAGGCCCTGGTGCTGGCCACCAGCGGCGGGGTGGTGCTCCAGCTGCCGGACCGGATCGAGACCGCCTTCCCCGGCCGCATCGTCTTCCCGCGCCTGCCCGGCACCCTCCGGGCCCGGCCCACCCTGGTGGTGGAGCTGCATGCGGACGGCGACCGCCCCCAGCGGCTGGAGCTCACCTATCTGACCGGCGGGCTGAGCTGGCAGGCGGATTACGTGGCCAGCCTGGCCCCCGACGCCCGGACCCTGGATCTGAGCGGCTGGGTCACCCTCACCAACCAGAGCGGCGCCGCCTACCCCGACGCCACCCTGCAGCTGGTGGCCGGGGACGTGCACCGGGTGGTCCCCGCCGCCCGGCCGATGCTCGCCTTCCGCGCCAAGGGCGAGGCGGGCAACCGTGCGCCGGACATGAAGGAGGAAGGCCTGCTCGACTACCACCTGTACACCCTGGCGCGGCCCACCACCCTCCAGGAGAACCAGACCAAGCAGGTGGCCCTGCTCAGCGCCGCCGCGGTGCCGGTGCGCAAGGACTACCTGCTGCAGGGGGACGGCAGCTACTACCGGGGCCGCTTCCCGGACCTGGGCGACCGGCAGAAGGTGGGCGTGTTCCTGGAGTTCGACAACAAGCCAGAAGCCCACCTGGGCATGCCCCTGCCCCGGGGCGTGGTGCGGGTCTACCAGCAGGACAGCCAGGGACGGCCCCAGTTCGTGGGCGAGGACAGCGTGGACCATACCCCCCGCAACCAGAAGGTCCGGCTCCGGCTGGGCAGCGCCTTCGACGTGACCGCCCGGCGCCGCCAGACCGACTTCCGCAGCCTGGGCCCCCAGGGCCAGTACCCCAACGTCATCGAGACCGCCTACCGGGTGGAACTGGCCAACGCCAAGACCGAGCCGGTGACGGTCACCGTGCAGGAGGCCCTGGCCGGCGACTGGGAGATGGTCCAGTCCAGCCTGCCCTTCACCCGGGAAAGCTCGGAGCGGGTGACCTTCCAGGTGCCGGTGCCGGCCGGGGGCGCCGCCGCCCTGGAGTATCGGGTCCGGTCCCGCTGGTAGAAGCTTCGGCGGAAATAGTCCTACGCCAGGACTGGCATCCCGGACCCGGACGCGTACCATGAAGACGGAGCCGGTCCTGCAGCCTGGCGCCGGTGCTCATGGTCGACGGCCAGGTGCACGGCCCGGTCACCGCCGGCGACACGGCCCGCCTGCTGGACTAGGTCACCCGCAAGGACAAGGCGCCGGCCAGATCCCGGGATTCCCGGCCCGGCCGGCGCCGGGACTGGGGATAGCCCAAGTTCCGCACGAGCGTATCTAACACCTTTGCCCTTCATGCTCCCCCCAGCCGCCCCGTTCGGGATTGGCCTATCATTGGCACAGGGAGGTTCCGTGCCCATCATTTCCATGTTCTACGGGATCATCATCCGGATGTTTTTCCGGGACAGCGAGCAGCATCACCTTCCCCATGTCCATGCCGAATACCAAGGACAGGTGGCCGTGTTCTCGATTCTGGATGGTGCCCACCTGGAGGGCGTGCTGCCTCCTGCGAAGCAGAAGCTGGTGGTGGCCTGGATCGAGATCCACAAGGATGAACTCATTGCGGATTGGGATCTTGCCGTCGTTGGTGAGAAGATCTTCCGGATCAAGGGGCTCGAATAATGCGAACCATCACCCAAATCGTGGCAAGCAGGGACTGGACCCTGGATGTGACCTTCGCGGATGGTTCACGGCGAATCTATGATGTGAAACCGCTGCTGAACACCGGGGCTTTTGAGGACCTCAAGGATATCAATCTGTTCCTTCAGGTCCGCAACGGTGGCTACTTCGTCGAATGGCCCACGGGAGCCGATCTAAGCGCCGACACCCTTTGTCTGGCAGGGATGGCTGCCTGACGGCTTCGCCCACTGAACGAGTGGAGGCAGCGCCCCGGGAGCACATGGCCTGAGGGCCCCCCCGGGTGGGGCTTCATGGTCCATAGATATCCAAGGGCACATGCGCCCTTGGATGGGGAACTTCGCGAGCGTAGCGAGCAGGCAGTTCCCCCTTGCTAGGATGGTCCCCAAGGATTTCCATGACCGCACCTCCCGGATGGCAGCGTTTCCTGGCCCGGCTCCGCCGGCTGCAGCTGCGCCTGCGCCAGCCCCTGCGGGGCGGCACCGAGGGCCGGCACCCCAGCCGGACCCGGGGCGCCGGGCTCATGTTCGTGGAGAACCGGCCCTACGTGCCCGGCGACGACCCCCGCGCCATCAACTGGCCGCTCACCGCCCGCACCGGGGAGCCCATCGTCAAGTGCTTCGAATCCAGCCATGAGCTGATCCTGTGGCTGGTGGTGGACCCCTCCCCCTCCATGTTCCTGGGCGATCCGGTGAGCCCCCTGCGCTGGGCCATGGAACTCTGCGCCGCGGCCCACGCCGCCGCCTGCGTCGGCCAGGACCGCCTGGGCCTGCTGGTGCCCGGGGACGCGGACACTCCGCCCCTGCGCATCGCTCCCCGGCGCGGCCGGGTGGCGGGTCTGCGCCTGCTGGAGACCCTGGCCGGCCTGCATCCGGCCGAACCCACCCCGGCCTCCTGGCAGCAGGCCCTGGGCCACTGGGGCGAACGCGGGCGCGGCCACCGGCTGTGGCTGCTCAGCAACGGCGCCGGCCTCCAGGGCCTGGGCGAACTGATCCGGCCCATCGCCGCCCGGCACCGGGTGGTCTGGTTCCGCCCGGAACAGCCGCGCCTCCGGCATCGGCCCAACTGGCCGGCGCCTGGCTTGCCCGCCACCGTTGAACAACAGACCTGGAACATCATGGAGGATCCGGTCACCCGCCTGGGCCTGTGGCTCAGGGGGCGGGGCGCGTGACCGCCTCGGCCGTCCCGCCGGCAGGTGTGGCCGCTCGGCCGACGGGCGTGGCCGCTCGGCCGGCACAGGTTTCCGCTCGACTGTCACGTTTGACCGCTTTAACGGCCGGAATAGCCGCACCGCTGGCAGGCGTGGCCGCTTCGCCAGCAGGGATTGCCGCTCGGCAGGCAGCCGTGGCCGCTTTGCCGCGTCCGCGCCGGTCCGGACCGGCCGCGGGGATGGTCTGGTCCGCCCCCGCGGAACTGGCCCTGGGCCGGCTGGGCACCCTGGAGCTGCGCCAGGCGGATCCCGGCCTGCCGCCCCCACCCCGGCCCGGCGATCGGCTCGGCCCCCTGCCGGTGCGCGCGGTGGAGCCCCTGGGCGACGGCCGCGGCTGGCGCATCACCGTGCAGCCCCTGGCCCCTGGCCTGGTGGTGGTGCCGCCCCTGGATCTGGGCGACGGCCGGCCCACCCCGGAGCTGCGCCTGCGGGTGCCCCGCACCGTGGCCACCGGCGCGCCCTGGATGGGCGTGGGCGGCGGCGCCCTGGACCGGCTGCCGCCGCTGCCCTGCCCCTGGGCCTGGAGCCTGCCGCTGCTGCTGCCCCTGGTCCTCCTGGCCTGCTTCCTGGCCGTCCGCCTGCGGCGCGCCGCCCCGGATCGGGCCCGCCGAGCCGCCCGGCGCGGCTTCCAGCGGCACTGGCCACCCCCATCAGACGATCGGGCCACCCTGGACGCGGCCCACACCGCGGGGCGCCGGCTCCTGGCCGCCCAGTTCGGCCCCGAGGCCCTGGGCTGGAGCCCCGACGACTGCCGGGCGCGCGGCCTGGAGTCATGGGCCGCCTGGATCCACAGCCTGGACACGGCCCGGTTCGGCGGCCCGGGTCCGGACCGGGATTGGACGCCCTTCCCGACCCTCCTGGCCGCCCTGGGGCCCGGATCGGGCGGGGCGCGGTCCGGGCCCGGCAAGGCGCACCCATGAGCCCCGCCTTCCGCCAGCCCTGGCTGCTGCTGCTCCTGGTCCCGGGGGCCTGGGCCACCCTGCGCGGCCACTATCGCTGGGGCATCCCCGGGTCCCGGCCGCCCGGCGCCTGGTCCCGCGCCTGGGCCGCCCTGCTGCCGGTCCTGGTCATGGCCCTGCTGGTGCTGGCGGCGGCCGGTCCGGAAGCGCGCACCCTGGTGCCGGGCGCCGCCCCGGTGGTGGACTTCGCCCTGGTACTGGACGGCTCCAGTTCCATGAAGGCCCTGGACGACGGCCAGGAAAGCCGCTGGAACGCCGCCCGCCGGCTGATCCGGCGCTTCATCGCCCTGCGCCCCTACGACCGCTTCGCCCTGGTGGTGTTCAGCGCCCATCCCGTCACCCTCAGCCCACTCACCGCCGACCATGCCCGGCTGTGGACCGTCCTGGAGCACCTGCGGATCGAAAGCCCGGACGACGGCACCGCCATCGGCAGCGCGCTCATGACCGCGGTGCGCCGCCTGCAGGACAGTCCGGCCCGGAGCCGGGTCATCCTGCTGCTCACCGACGGCGCCCAGAACCGGGGCCGGGTGCTGCCCATGGAGGCCGCTGCCGAGGCCCGACGGCAGGGAATCCGGATCTACGCCGTGACCCTGGGCGGGGCCCGGGAAAGCCTGTACCCCCTGGACGGGGGCGGCTTCGCCTGGCTGAAGGTGGCCACCGATCCCGCCACCCTGCAGCGCATCGCCGAGCTCACCGGCGGCGTGGCGTTCGCCGCCGACGACCCGGCCGGCCTGGCCCGGGGCCTGGCCGCCGTCGACCACCTGGAGACCAGCACCCTGCCGGTGGACCCACCCCGAGAAGGACGTCCCCTGGCCCCTTGGCTGCTCATGGCGGCCGGCCTGCTGGCCCTGCCCCTGGCCCTGGACTTGGCCCGCAAGCGCGGTCGGCCACGGCCACCCTGGCTGGAGGTCCCATGAGCCTCTGGAGCGGATGGGGCGGATGGGGCGGATGGAGCGGATGGAGCGCCAGGACCGGGGGGCCGGGGCCCATGGCCGGCCCCGGCCTGGCCTGGTCCCAGCCGCTTTGGCTGGCGGCTGGCGCGGTCCTGGCCCTGGCGGTCCTGGCCCTGGGCTTCCGGGCCCAGCGGGCGCCCGGATTCGGCGTCCGGGCCACTGGTCAGCATCCCCTGCGCCAGGGTCTTGGCCTGGCCCTGCTGCTGGCGGGACTCGCCGTGGGACTGGCGGAGCCCCGCTGGGGGGCGCCCGAGGCCCCGCGCCTCACCGTCCACGTGGTGCTCGACGCCAGCCGCTCCATGCGGGCCCAGGACGCCGGCGGCGGTGCCAGCCGCTGGCAGGCGGCCCAGGCGCTCCTGGACCGGTTGTGGGCCGGGCCCAATCCCGGCCTGCGCTTCAGCCTCGACCTGCTCACCGGTGACGCCGTCCCCCTGCTGCCACCCGGGGAGGATCTGGGCCTGCTCCGGGACGCCCTCCAGGTGGTGCAGCCCGGCGCCATCGGCTCCCCCGGTAGCGCCTTCGGACTGAGCCTGGCCCAGGCCGCCAGCCGGGTGGAGCCGGAGGAGCCGGCCATCCTGCTCCTGCTCAGCGACGGCGAAGAGACCGTGGAGGATCGCCCGGCGGCCCTGCGCCGGGCCGTCGCCGCCCTGCGGGCGGCCCAGCTGCCCTTGTACGCCATCGTACTGGGCCAGCCCCGCAGCCAGCCGGTGCCGGACGCGGCTGGCGCCCCGGCCTCCGGGGCGCCCGCGACCAGCACGGCCCGGCCGGACTTCCTGGCCGAACTGGCCCAGGCCACCGGCGGTCGGCTGCTCCCCGTGGCGGACCCCGGCCCCTGGTTGCAGCGCCTGGCCCAGGGCCGGGCGCCCCTGCCCGCATCCCGCTCCCGGATCCCGGCCCATCCCGAGGCGGGCGCCTGGCTGGCGTTGCTGGGCCTGGCCCTGTGGCTCACGGCGTCCGGCAAGCCCATGCGCACCTGGCGCCCGCTCCTGGGCCTGGCCCTGGCCCTGGCGCCGGCCCGGCCCGGACGGGCCGCTCTGCCGGTGCCCCCCGGCGTCCAGGCCTGGCTGGCCCAGCGGGCCCTGGCACAGGGCGATCTGGCCACCGCCCGGCGCCGCCTGCCCCGGGGCGACACCCCCGATCAGCGCCTCCTGGCCGCCCAGATCCTGCTGCGCACCGGAGCGCCCGGGGAGGCCCTGGCCATGCTGGCCCCCCTCACCGGCCAGGGCTGCCGCCAGCCGCTTCCGGCCTGGCGGGCCCCCGCTCTGCTCATGGCGGCCCGGGCCCAGGTGGCCCTGGCCCACCCGGACCAGGCCTGCAGCATGCTTGAGCGTTTGCTGCTGGAGCAGCCGGACCGGACCGAGGCGGTCCATGATCTCCAAAGCCTGCTGCCGGACCGGGTCCCGCCGCCCGCCCCGCCCCGGGAGCCGCCCTCCAGGCCCAGCCAGGGGGCCCGGGAAGACGAGCTGGAGGGCTTCCGCCAGCGGCTGCCCCGCAACCCCGGGGGAGGGGTCCGCGATCTTTGAGGCCGCGAAGGCCATGGGGGGGATTGCGCGCCAAGCGAACGCGCCTAATTTATAAGCTGTAAATATCACCTCTCCCATGGAGCCGCCCATGCCTTTTCTCCTCCGCTGTCTCGGCTGGTCCTTCCTCGCCCTGGCGAGCGCGTCAGGCCCGCTGCTGGGGGCCGCCGAAGGGGAGGGCCCGGAGCCCTTGCGCTTCGGTTTCCGGATCCTGGGGGCCAAGCCCGTGCAGGACTTCAAGCTCATCGAGCCGAGTTCCGGCGTGGGCCTGGGGCTGTTCGCCGACCGGGAGGTGGGGCCGAGCCTGCTGCTCCAGACCCGCGCGGACTACCTTCGCTATCCGGAGACCGCGAGGGCTTCCGTGGCCAGCGTCGGCGCCTACGCGCTGCCCAACACCCGCACCCTGGCCGCGGACAGCGTGGCGGTGGGCGCGGATCTGCAGCGCCGGCTCAGCCCGGCCGGGCCGGACGGCTTCTACGTGCTGGCCGGACTGTTTGCCGCCCGCTTCGAGTTCCGCACCGAGGTCCCCACCTCCCCGGCCGCCAACGCCCCCTCCAACCTCTTCAAGGAAAAGACCAAATTCAAGCTGGGGGGGTCGCTGGGCGCCGGCTACGATTTCGGCGAGCACATGGGGGTGGCCCTGCGCTACACCGCCGGCAGCTACGACAGGGTCACCCTGGCCACCCTGGAAGGCAGCTTCAGCTACCGGTTCTAGAACCGCGCCACCACCCCCAGGCCGGCCCCGCCCAGATCCAGGGACAGATCCATATCGTCCTTGAGGGAGCCCTTGGGGACCCGGAACCGCTCGCCGTCGTAGAAGGCCCGGATGCCCAGCCAGGAGATGGGGAAGTAGCGCAGGTCCGCCCCGGGGTGGGTATAGCTGGCGCCCTTGTAGGCGAGGAAGTGGACGAAAGCCCGGCCCACCAGCGCCCCGTCCAGGGCGGTGAAGCCCGCCGCGGGCCCCACCTGGGGCATCGGCAGGGTGGTCCGGTAGCCGGCCGCGGTGGTCGTCGAGGCCAGGCTGCCCGAGGTGGCGAAGTCCAGTTCGGTGGACCGGACACCCAGATCCACGCCCAGCCAGGCCTGGGGGCCGGCCAGCGCCCGGATGGTCCAGTTGAAGGTGGTGCTGGTGGTCTTGAGGCTGGAGAGCACCCGGGTGCTGGCCGCGTAGGTGGTGCCGTTCACGGTGATCGTGCGGCTCAGATGGGTGTCGCCGGTGTAGTCCTGGCGGTCCCGGGACAGCTCCAGGCCGAACCGCGGCCCCTGGTACTCCAGACTGAACCCGGGCTTGTAGCCCGAACGCTCCAGGCCCAGATCGTCCTTGAGGTCCACGTTGAACGGGTTGCCGCCGGAGGTCCCCTGGAGGTGCCCGGACAGGGAGGCCCCCTGCGCATGGATATCGGCGAACCAGCGGCCCTGGCCGCCCGGCCCATAGGCCAGGGCCTCCGGGGCAAGCCCCAGGGCCAGGACGAGCATCAACGGGGCTGCGGACAGGCGCATGGCGACTCCTTGGGACAGCGGGGGACTACTTGGCGTGCTGGCGCACCCAGGCGGCGAACTGGGTGGGCGGCAGGTAGCCGGCGTTGCGGGCCCGCTCGGTGCCATCGGCGTTGAGCATGATCAGCATGGGGTACGCCTCCACCTTGTACTTGGTCTGGACCCCGAACTCGTCCGTGGACTTGCCCTGCAGATCCTGGGTGCGCAGGCTCAGGGGCACCACGCCGGCCAGGGCGGCCTGGGCCTCGGGGGTGGGGAAGGTGCTGGTCCGGAGCTTGGTACACCAGCCGCACCAGTCGGTCCAGACATCCATGAAGATCGGCTTGCCTTCCTTCTGGGCCCGGGCCTGGGCCGCGGGCAGGCTGGTCTCCCAGTGGACTTCGCCGGCGGTGGCCGTCAGGGACATCAGCGAGCTGGCGGCCAGCATGAGCGTAACGAACGTTTTCATGGGGAACTCCAACGAGGGGCCGGGGGCCGCTCCGCCCCAGCTTACTGTCGATCGCCCACGCGTGCAGCAAAAGCCGCCAGGATTCCTGGAGAAAACCGGCAACGGCGGGCCAGCGGCCGGCACCCCGTTGCCGAGTCAGGATAAAGGGTTCACCATGGCCTTTTGAACGGAAACCCATGCCAGCCACCAGCACCACCACCCTCCGGGTCCGCTACGCCGAGACCGACGCCATGGGCATCGTCCACCACGCGGTCTACCCGGTCTGGATGGAGCTGGGCCGCTCGGACCTGCTGCGCAGCCTGGGCCAGGGCTACAGCGAATGGGAGGCCCAGGGCGTATTCATGGCCGTGGGCGAACTGCAGGTGAAGTACCGGGCCCCGGCCCGCTACGACGAACTGCTGACCGTCCGCACCTGGGTCAAGTCGGCCAGCCACCGCAAGGTGGTGTTCGGCTACGAGGTGCTCCGGGACGCCACCCGGCTGGCGGAGGGGGAAACCCTTCACCTGGTCGTGGGTCCCGACGGCCGGCACCGCACCCTGCCCGAGCCCATGCTGGAGCTGGTGCGGAGCGCCCTGTAGCGGGGACCGGCATTTGGTGCTTAGCTTTATGGATGAGCCCCCTGCGCCCCATCTCCCTGCACAACACCCTCACCCGCACGGTGGACCCGGTGGTCCCCCTGGTTCCGGGCGAGATTTCCATGTACACCTGCGGACCCACCGTATACAACTTCGCCCACATCGGCAACCTGAAGACCTACCTGTTCCAGGACCTGATGAAGCGCACCTTCCTGGCCGCCGGCTACAAGGTGCGGCACTGCATGAACATCACCGACGTGGAAGACAAGATCATCCGCGATTCGCAAAAGGATGTCCCGGCCACGGCCGGCAACGAAGCGCGCCACCAGGCCATGGCCGCGCTCACCACCCGCTTCACCGCCGCCTTCCTGGAGGACCTGGCCGCCCTGGCCATCCTGCCGCCCACCTACACGCCCCGGGCCACCGAGTGCATCCCGGGCATGATCAGCCTGATCCAGGAACTGGAGCGGCGCGGCCTGGCCTATCCCCGGGACGGCAGCGTCTACTACCGCATCGCCGGCCTGCCCCAGTACGGGCGCCTGGCGCGGCTGGACCGGCAGGGCATGAAGGCCGGCGCGTCGGTGGACGCCGATGAGTACGAGCGCGACTCCATGCAGGATTTCGTGCTGTGGAAGGCCACCAAGCCCGGCGAACCCTGGTGGGACAGCCCATGGGGACACGGCCGGCCGGGCTGGCACATCGAATGCTCGGCCATGGGCATGGAGCTGCTGGGCGAGCGCATCGATATCCACAGCGGCGGGGTGGACCTGGTGTTCCCCCACCACGAGAACGAGATCGCCCAGTCCGAGGGCTGCCTCGGCCACACCTGGGTCAACAGCTGGGTCCACGGCGAGTTCCTGCTGGTGGACGGGGAAAAGATGTCCAAGAGCCTGGGCAACTTCTACACCCTCCGGGACCTGGCGGCCAAGGGCTTCGATCCCAAGGCCTTCCGCTTCACCATCCAGAGCAACCACTACCGCAAGGTGCTGAACTTCTCCTTCGACAGCCTCCACGCCTCGGAGCAGGCCCTCAAGCGCATCCGGGTGTTCCGCAAGCGCATGGAGGAGGACGGCAGCACCGGCCAGGGCGCCTGGAAGGAGGCCATCGACCCCCTGGCGCGGCTGGCCGCGGCCCGGGAGGCCTTCTGGACCGCCATGGCCGACGACCTTAACACCCCCGAGGCCCTGGCGGCCCTGTTCACCGCCATCACCGACCTGAACGCCCAGGACGACCGCATCGCCCTGACCCGGGCCGAGCGGGACGCGGTGCTGGGCTTCCTGGACGAGACCGACGCCATCTTCGGCTGCTGGCCCCACGAGGAACTGCAGGCCGACGCCACGGTGACCGCCCTGATCGAGCAGCGCCGGCAGGCCAAGGCGGCCCGCGACTGGGCCCGGGCCGACCAGGTCCGGGACCAGCTCAAGGCCATGGGCGTCATCCTGGAGGATCGCAAGGACGGCACGGTCAGCTGGCGCCGGGCCTAGGGTCGTCAGCCTCGGGCGCAATGCCGCTCGCCCCGAGGGGCAAATAGAGTGTTTTCAGGGTGGTCAAGTGCTACCCGTCGTGGGAACCCATCCAGCAACGACCGCATTCACTTCCTAGCCTCGACCGCTCGCGGCGGACCCGCAGGAGAACCATGGACGCGAACCGGCCGGAGCTCTTCCGCCAGGAGGCCCTGCAGCATCACCTGCAGAGCGAGGAAGGGCGGGGCCTGGTCCGGGTGTCTCCGCCCTGGACCTGGGCGCTGCTGCTGGTGTTCCTTTCCGGGATCGGCACCGCCCTCCTGGCCGCCATCTTCGGCCGGGTGGAGGTGAACGGGCGGGCCCGGGGGATCCTGCGGCCCCGCGCGGGCATCCGGGTGCTCATCGCCAAGCTGGACGGCACCGTCGGTCAGGTCGACGCGCGATCCGGCCAGCAGGTCCAGGCGGGCGCCGTGCTGGTCCGGATCGAGGCCCCGCCGGTCCAGGCCCAGCTGGTGGAGGCCAGGCGCCAGCTGGAGTCGGTCCGGCGCCACTTCAAGGTCACGACCGCGCGGCAGGACCAAAGCCACGCCGAGCAGATCCGCAGGCTGGCCGCCCGGATCGCCCGGCTCGGGGAGCAGAGCCAAAGCCAGCGGCATTCCATCGGCCTCATGCACCTGAATCTCCAACGCAGCCTGATCCTGGAGCGGGAAGGCGTACTGAGCCCAGCCAAGGTGGACGAGGCCCGGGAGGCCCTGGCCCAGGCCCAGCGCCAGCTCGGCCAGTCCGAACAGTCCCTGGAGCTGGTGTTCCAGGAAACGGCCGCATTGGAGAACGGCCACCAGGACAGCCTGTGGCAGCGGCGCCAGACCATCCAGAACGCGGAGATCCGGGTCGAGGCGCTGGCGTTCATGCTTGGCCAGACCGTGCTCGCCGCCCCGGAGGACGGAATGGTGGAGGCGATGCTGGTCAAGCCCGGGGAGGTGGTCAAGGCCGGCCAGGCGCTGTGCAAGCTGCTGCCCCAGGAGACCCCGCTGGACGTGATCGCCTTTCTCGAGGAAAAGGACCGCGCCTTCGTTCGCCCGGGAGACGAGGTCCGGCTCGAACTGGATCAGCTGCCCTACGCCGAATACGGGACCGTCCAGGCCCGGATCGAGCGCGTCAGCGACGATCTGGCCTCGGCCTTCGAGATCCATGAGGCCCTGGGCGACAACCCGTTCCCGAACCTCCCGGCCTTCCGGGTGGAACTGCGGCTCACCGATACCCGGGCGGTGGCCAAAGCCGGGGTCCCTCTGCGCTCCGGCATGCTCATGAACGCCCGGTTCACCCTGCGCCGCCAGCGGCTGATCACGCTGGTGCTGGATCCGCTGCGGAAGTGGCTGCGCTGATGGCCTTGGGCGGCCCAGGGAACCCCTCACGCTATAAATACATTATACTAAAGTGCGAGCACCGGCAACCGGACCGGGGCCCAACGCAGGAGGCACCGTGCCCAACCCCGCCATCCGCTCCACCCTCGCCCGCAAGTGGCCGCTCGGCCTGCTGGCGCCCCTGGCCCTGGCGCTCCTGGCGGGATGCGGCGGCCGACGGGGCGATACCCTGTACGTGTTCGATGCGGCTTCCAGGACCGTGCTGGCCTGGGACGATCTGGACGGGCTCCAGCGGGCCGCCCGGGAGCACAAGGCACTGCCCCCCGCCGACCGCCAGATCAAGAGCGGCCAGTTCGACGATCTGCGCCTGGCCTGGGGCGGCCTGGTGGTGGATGGCGCCACCGACCGGCTGTACCTGGTGTCCACCCAGGGCACGGTCTACGCCATCGCCCGGGCCAGCGCCCAGAAAGGCCCGAAGCCGCTGCGCAAGGCCGATCTCACCTGGTTCCGGTTGGGCTCCGGCAAGGACGGCGAAGGCGGCCGCGGATTCGGGCCGGCCAGCCTGGAATCCGGCCACAACCTGTTGTATGTGGTGGAGCAGGACCGGGATGGCCGGAATCCCAGCGTCTGGCACGTGCCCCAGGTCAGCAAGATCCGCCCCGGTTCCTCCCTGACTGCCGAAGGCCACGCCGTCCGCGGCAAGGACGGGACCGACCGGACCGGGGTCGGGCTGGCGGCGGTGCCCGGCGGCCGGTTCTTCGCCCTGTTCGGCGATGGCGAGCCGGTGGACCCGGGCGATGGCAGCTCCGTGCGCGGGCCACGCCTGCGCCAGGGGCACAGTCGGGGAGGCAAAGGCGAACTGCCGGTCAACAGCCGGGACCAGCCGGTCCAGTTCCTCACGGGCCCCGGCACCCGGCTCAAGGACCGCTTCACCTACGGATCCCTGGGCTTCGACGCGCACCGCCACGAGCTGTATGTGCTGGCCGGCACCGCCAGCAGCGCCGAGGCCCCACGGGAGGTCCTGGTGTTCGGCGAAAGCCAGTTCCACGGCCACTACGATCAGGCGCCGCAGCGGACCCTGAGCGGCGTGCCCGACGCCCTGCGGATCCTGGCCCTGGCCCCGGATGGCAACTGGATGGTGGGGGCCGCCTTCACCCCGGAAGCCGGGGACTCGGACAACCGCCGCGCCCGGAGCACCGGTCAAGGCACCGGGCAGTCTGGCCTGACCCTGTGGGCCAATCCGCACCTGGGCGAACCGCCCATCGCCCTGCCAGACCTGCCGGGCGCGCGGGAGATCCGCGGGCTGGCCATCGACTGAGGGCGCCTACAGCGCCGCGGCCACGGTCTCCGGAGCCAGCTCCTCCAGACAGGTGCGGCGCTGGCACAGCCGTTCCCGGCAGGGGGAACACTCGATCCCGGTGCGCAGGATCTTCCCGGCGCCCTCGGGCAGTCCGGCCACCAGGGGATCCGAGCCGCCGTACAGGCCCAGGGCCGGCACGCCCAGCAGCACCGCCAGGTGCAGCAGGCCCGTGTCCGGCGCGATGACGCGGTCGGCCTGGCGCAGGGCCGCGGCCAGGGTCCACAGCCCGGCCCGGGGCAGGGCCGGCACCCCGGTGGACTGGGGCAGCCAGGCGCGCAGCTCGTCCTCCTCGGGGCCCAAAGACCAGCGCAGCTGGCAGCGCGGCTTCAGCAGCGCCGCCAGGGTCAGCCAGTGGCGCAGCGGCCAGCGCTTGATCGCCCCCCGGCGCGATGCCCCGGGCACCAGCACCACCCGGGGCGCCGCGCCAGGCCCCCATACCGGCCCCGGATCCGGCAGCGGCACCTCCCGGAGGGCCGGATGGAACCGCCCCAGACCGTGCATGCCGTCCAGGCCGCGGCTGCGGCCGAAGGCCTCGGCCAGTCCCAGCGCCTGGTCGTAGCGGGTCACCGGGCGGAACGGCAACGGATGGGTCTGCAACAGCTGCGCCCCTTCCCGGGCATGCCCGTCGCCCCAGCGCTCGGGGATTTCCGCCAGGCGGGGCGGCAGCGCCGATTTCAGGATGCCGTGGAAGTCCAGGGAGACCTCGGCCCCGCGCAGGACCTGGGCGGTGCGCCGCAGTTCGGCCACGGCGCCCCAGGGCGTGTCCAGGCGGCCGCGCGCCACCACCACGGGCTCCAGCCAGGGCAGCGGCGCCAGCAGGAACGCGTGGCGGTCCTCCACCACCGCCTGGAACGTCGCCTCGGGAAAGGCCGCCCGCAGGTTGGCCCAGGCGGGCAGCACCCGAAGGATATCGCCCAGGGCGGACAGGCGGAGCAGGACCATGCGCATCCCCCCATAGTAGCCAACCCCGCCCGCCGCACGAACGGTCCTGTACCGGGCCCGGCGTTTAATCCCCGGCCACGGCCAAACCCAGCTAGGCTTTAGGCTATGGTTCGAAGAAAGCAGCTCCCCGCCCAGCGCCCCCATGGCTTTTCCCCGCACCCCCGCCCGGGCGCGGGGCCGGGCCGGCCTCCGCGGCCGGTGCAATCCCAGCGTTCTGCCGGCCCACAGCCGCCGCCCGACCCGCAATTCCACCTGTCGGAGACCTTCGAGGCCATCTTCCTGGGCCATCCGGAAGGCACCGGCGGCTTCCTGCGGCCGGTGAGCGCCCAGGATCCCCAGGGCCGGCCCAGGCGCCTGGGCCTGGACCTGCTGGTGGACTGGCGGGAAGGCCACGGCGCCATCCACGGCGACCGGGTGGTGGCGGAGCTCACCGGCCTGACCTACGACGGCCGGCCCAAGGCCCGGGTGGCCAAGGTCCTGGCCCGGAACCCCAACCCCATCCCGGCCCACCTGCAGCAGCAGGCCTGGGGCTGGAGCGCGGTGCCCCTGGAGCCCCGGCTCAGCCAGATCGTCAGCGTCCCGGCCTCGGACCTGGCCCAGGACGGCGACCTGGTGAGCATCCAGCTGGACCCGGACCCCCAGGCCCAGCAGATCCGCGGCGTGGTGCTGGCCCGCCTGGGCCGGCTCACCGACCTGAAGATCGAGAACAAGCTCACCGCCGCCCTGTACAACCTGCGCACCGAGTTCCCGGCCGCGGTCATGGACGAGCTGGCCCCCTTCCCCACCGCCATCCCCGAGGCCTGGATCCAGGGCCGGGAGGACCTGCGCCAGCTGGCCACGGTCACGGTGGATCCCCCCACCGCCAAGGACTTCGACGACGCCATCAGCCTGGAGGCGCTGCCCCCCGAGGAGGGCGGCGGCTGGCTGCTGGGCGTGCACATCGCCGATGTGAGCCACTACGTGACCGAGGGCGGGCCCCTGGACCAGGAAGCCCAGCTGCGCGGCACCTCGGTGTACTTCCCCGACCAGTGCATCCCCATGCTGCCCGAGCGGCTGTCAGGCGAACTGTGCAGTCTGCGCGAAGGGGTGGACCGGCTCACCATGACCGCCTGGATCACCCTGTCCCGGGACCTGGAGGTTCTGGAGACCCGCCTCAGCGAATCGGTGATCCGCTCCCGCAAGCGCCTCACCTACGACCAGGTCAAGGAAGCCTGCCTGGACGGCGCCAAGCCCCTGCGCCAGGAGCTGGGCCCGGAGCTGTGCACCCTGCTGGACGAGGCCCTGCGGGTATCGCGCAGCCTCACCCGGATCCGCCTGGGCCGCGGCGCCCTGAACCTGGACAGCGAAGAGACCGAGTTCCTCTTCGACGCCGAGGGCCGCCCCGTGGACGCCCGCCGCTATGCCCACCACGACGCCCACCGGATGATCGAGGAGTTCATGCTGCTGGCCAACGAGGCCGTGGCCCGCTACTTCACCCGCCGCAAGCGGCCCACCATCTACCGGATCCACGACAGCCCCGACCCCTTGAAGCTGGAGGCCTTCAAGGAGGTGGCCAGCGCCTTCGGGCTGCTGCGCCTCTACGACCAGCCCACCCCGGACGTGCTCAACGCGCTGCTGGACAAGATCCGCGGCGGCCCTCTGGAGGCCATGCTCAACACCCTGCTGGTGCGCAGCCTCAAGCGCGCCGAGTACAGCGCCGACAACATCGGCCACTCGGGCCTGGCCCTGGACGACTACCTGCACTTCACCAGCCCCATCCGCCGCTACCCCGACCTCATCGTCCACCGCCTGCTGCGCCAGGCGCTGCACGGCGAAAAGGTCCCGGACACCCTGCCCAGCCGCCTGGCGGTGCTGGCCAAGAGCTGCAGCGATCTGGAGCAGACCGCCACCGAGGCCGAGCGCGAGAACGACCGCTGGAAGACCTGCCTGATCATGAAGACCAAGCTCGGACACCGGTTCGACGGTCGGATCCAGGGCTTTTCCCTGAAGGTGGCCTTCATCCGCCTGGACGCGCCCTTCCTGGAAGTGGGCGTGCCCCTGGGTGCCCTGGGCGGCAGCTTCACCGTGGACGCCAACCGCACCAAGGCCGTGGGCCAGGGCGCCAACGTGGTGCTGTCCATCGGCGACCGGGTGAAGGTGGAGATCACCGGCGTGGACGAGGATCTGCGCCGGGTCTCCGGCTGGGTGGTGGAGGCCACGGCCCAGGACGGCAAGGGCAAGGCCCGGAGCTTCGTGCCCAGCCTCGCCGCCCCGGCCACCCTGCGCGAGGCCGATTTCGTGCCTGAACCCCGGCGTCCGGCCCGGAACCAGCCCGGCGCCAGCCCGCGCCGCGGCGCGCCGGCCCGGCCCTCGGCGAAAGCCGCGCCAGCCGGCCCGGACGCCCCCGGCGCGCGCGGCCGGGCCGGCGCGGCCGCCCCGCGCCCCCCCGCCAGCGGCCGGCCCCCGACCCGGGCCAAGCTGCCCAAGGGCAGCGTGCGCACCGGCCGGCCCAAGACCTCGGCCATCACCGGCTTCGGCAAGCCCCAGGCCAAGCGCAAGAAGGGATGAACCTGGCGACCCTTCCGGCGGCATGATGGTGCCATGACCCCAGCCCCCGTACCCGCCATCTGCCTGGGCGTGGACCCCGGTTCCCTGGCCTGCGGCTGGGCCGTGGTCACGCGCCTGGGCTCGCGCATGGAGCTGGTGGACGCCGGCGTGATCCGGCCGGTCCGGGGCGCCGCTTTCGATCTGCGGATCCTGGACATCCACCTGAAGCTCAGCGAGGTGATCGCCCGCACCGGTCCCCAGTTCCTGGCCGTGGAATCGCCGTTCGTGGCCAAGAACGCCGCCACCGCCATCAAGCTGGGCCAGATCCGGGGCGGCATCCTGCTCACCGCCGGACTGCACGGCCTGCCCGTGGGCGACTACAACCCCATGCAGGTGAAGAAGGCCGTCAGCGGCTACGGCTGGGCCGACAAGGACCAGGTGGGCAAGATGGTGATGGTCATCCTCAACCTCAAGACCGCCCTGGCCGCCGACGCCGCCGACGCCGCCGCCGTGGCCATCGGCCACCTGCTGGCCACCCGGAGATGAGCCCCTGGACCGCCGGCCGTCCTGCACGGATCGGTCCGTGGGGATGCCACGCATGCGTGGCATCGCGCTCGCGTTTTTGCCGCACCCCGGCCACCCAAAGGAAAACCCCGCTCTGGTAAGCAGGGTTGCAGGATCTTGGTAGCCCGCCCCGGGGTCGAACCGGGATGCCTCACGGCGAAGCATTTTGAGTGCTTTGTGTCTGCCATTCCACCAGCGGGCCACGGCGTCCAGCCTATCACAGTGAGCCCGGCACCGGGTTTCCCGCGATAGCGGATTCTTGGCCCCACCACCTTGAAGGCATCCAGACCGAGTTCAACTGGCGAGCATCTTCCTGCTCGACTGAAGCGTCGCCGTAGCCCCCGCGGAAACTTCCCACAAACCGGGGCCACTCCTGAACTGGATGGCGGGGCAGGAGGAAACTCATGGAGGCATCCACGCAGACATCGGGAAGCGTTCAAAGGTTCCGCAGCGTATGCTGCCAGTGCGGCGGGACAGTCAAGTCTCGGTCGTGTGCAGGCATGCAAGGTCGAGGTATCTGAAGCAAAAAGCCCGACGCGGAGGTCCGGAGAACCGCTGGAGGCGCGGAGGAAGCAGGTGGTTGCCGGGGACCCCGGCCCGATCGAAAGCCGCTGATCATCGCCCAGAACTGATCCCCTCCGCGCCTCAAGTCCTTGCTCCGGGCCTCCGCGTTGAGCTTTTCGCCCCAGGCGCCGAAACGGACGTAGAAGCGATGGAGGCCAACCAACCACTCGCCACCGCACAGGGTGAAGCCCTGCAGAAGACAGTTCCTTGTCCGAATCTTGCATGGCAAGTGGATCTTTCTCATTATTAAAGATATCTAGCGAACTCCGGGCTAGGGCCTTCGCACTCCCAGGATCTCCAGATGCGTCCTCCCCGCGGGCCGCTGCCAGGCCACCTCGTCGCCGGGCTCGGCGTCCAGAAGCGCCTCCGCCAGCGGCGACAACCAGCTGATGCGGCCAGTGCCAGGCTCCGCCTCGTCCTCCCCGACGATGGTGAGCGCTTCGGTGCTGCCATCCTCGTGGCGGACGTCCACGGTCATCCCGAAGCGGACCCGATCAAGCGCCTGGACGGCGGGATCCACCGGAATGGCCCGCTGCAACCGCCCCTCCACCCAGCGCAGGTCCCGCTGCAGGAGTGCCCGTTCGTGCGGATCCGCGGAAGGGCCGATCGACCGCAGGCGGGCGGTCAAGTCCGCGGCCTGGACCCGGAGCCGCTGCAGTCCCGCGGGCGTGACGTAGTTGGGACGGGGGCTCTGGGGGCGCTCGGGAAGCACCTCCGGGCGGTCCGCGTCGTCGGAATCCTTCATGAAGGCTCGGTTCACAACCACACTCCGGAATCGAGGGAAGGCACTCTGTCCAGTCCAGGGCGGCTATGATGATCCATCCGCCGGCCGAAGGGCAACCCCCACGTTACGCTATTGACATGATTTATTTTATCGTCCGAGGATCCCCTTGCTCGCAAAAATGAAGGTTTCCACGCGGCTGTTCCTGGCTTTCGGCTTCGCCATCGGCCTGATGCTGGTCATGGCCCTGATCGACCACGGCAGCATGGTGGAGATGCAGGACATGACCCGGAACATCCACGACGTCAACCTGGCCTCCGCCACCGCGGCCCAGGCCATGATCGTGGCCGCGGACCGGATGCGGGTGGGCTACCGGGACATGACCATCGCCCGGGAGTCGGCCGACTACGAGCGGGCCAGGACCAACTACGGCAAGGCCCGGGCCGGCTATGGCCAGGCCGCCGAGGCCCTGGCCAAGGTCAATGCCGGGCGCCGGGAGGCCATACCGGCCAGCGAGCAGGAGGTCCTGGACCAGATCCAGGCCAACCAGGCCAAGGCCTTCCCGGCCATCGACCAGCTCATGACCCTGCTGGAGCACGGCAAGAAGGACGAGGCGGGCAAGTACATCCTGGGCGTCCTGCGGCCCATCTACGGGACCTGGATGGAGTCCCTGGACGCCCTGGGCGCCCAGATGACCCGGCGCGACGACGAACAGATGGGCATGATCGCCCACACGGTCGTGGTCGCCATGCGGATCCAGGTCCTGTTCGTGGGGCTGGCGGTGCTCCTGGGCCTGGCGGCCTCGCTCCTGGTCACCCGGGCCATCGTCCGCGGCCTGGGCGGCGAGCCCCAGGATGCCGCGGACCTGGTGCGCCGGATCGCCGACGGCGACCTGTCGGTGTGGGAAGCTCCCTCAACCAGCTGACCGCCACCTGCAGGCAGGGCCTGGACGACGTGGTGCGGGTGCTGGAGGCTTCGGCGAAGGGCGACCTGTCGGAACGGATCACGGCGGCCTACGAGGGCGATTTCGCCCGGCTCAGGGATGCCTCCAACACCACCTTCGACCGGCTTGCCGCCACCATCGAGGATACGGTGCGGGTCCTGGAGGCCGCCGCCCAGGGCAATCTGGCCGAGCGCATCAGCGCGGACTACGAGGGCGAGTTCGCCCGGCTCAAGCTCGCCTCCAACACCACCATCGAGAAACTGGCCTCCGCCATCCAGGACATGGTGCGGGTGCTGGAGGCCGCGGCCCAGGGCAACCTGAACGAGCGGATCACCGGGAACCTCCAGGGCGAGTTCGACCGGCTCAAGCTCGCCTCCAACACCACCCTCGACAAGCTCGCCGCCACCATCGGCGATGTGATGGAGGCCTCCCACAACCTGGTGGCCGCCTCGGAGCAGCTCAGTTCCACCGCCCAGTCCCTCAGCCAGGGCGCCTCGGAACAGGCGGCCAGTGTCGAGGAGACCAGCGCCTCCATGGAACAGATGAGCGCCTCCATCGCCCAGAACAACGAGAACGCCAAGGTCACCGGCAACATCGCCACCCACACCGCCGACGAAACGCTGGCCGGGGGCCAGGCGGTGCGCGAGACCGTGGTGGCCATGAAGCAGATCGCCCGCAAGATCGCTATCATCGACGACATCGCCTACCAGACCAACCTGCTGGCCCTGAACGCCGCCATCGAGGCGGGCCGGGCCGGAGAGCACGGCAAGGGCTTCGCCGTGGTGGCGGCCGAGGTGCGCAAACTGGCCGAACGCAGCCAGGTGGCGGCCGAGGAGATCAGCCAGCTGGCCGGGGACAGCGTGGGGCTGGCGGAAAAGGCCGGCAGCCTGCTGGAGGCCATCGTGCCCTCCATCCAGAAGACCGCCGACCTGGTCCAGGAAATCTCCGCCGCTTCCAGCGAACAGAACTCCGGGGTGGGCCAGATCAACAGCGCCATCAGTCAGATCAGCCAGTCCGTGCAGCAGAACGCCGCCGCTTCGGAAGAGCTGGCGTCCACTTCCGAAGAGGTGAATGCCCAGGCCCTGGAGCTCCAGGCCACCATGGAATTCTTCACCCTGGCCGGCGACCGGGAGCCCCCGCCCCGGGGTCTCCCCAAGGCCAGCGCCAAGCCCCCGGTCCACCGGAGCGGACTGCGCCCCATCGCCCGGGGCGCCGGCAAGACCAGCGGCGAGTTCACCCGGTTCTGAGCAGCCACGGGGTGGCGGGCCGGAAGGCCAGTCACCCACCTGGCACAATGCAACCCCAGGATCGAGCACCCCCCTGGGCTGCTTCCCCAAGGCTCCTGGTCCCCAGGCGTGGGAAGCCAGGCTGACAACCTTGCGCCTAAAAGCATCCGGCCGCAGATGCCGCAGACGGGCTCCAAAAGGCATTTACTTATTCATATACCTATAAATTATGAGATAATAAGAATTCTCTATCGTGTTACCCGCATGGAGCCGGCATGGATTTCCCCCCCCAGATGCGCCATGGCCGTAAGCCATTGCTAGCCCTGGTCGGGTTGGGTATCGCAATCAGCTTGCTCTTCCTCATGGGCCTGGGGAATCACTCCCTATGGGAGACGCATGAGCCGTACGTCGGCGGGATCATCCGGGACATGGCCGCATCCAGGGATCTGGTGGTGCCGACCCTGAACGGTCATCCGTACCTGGAAAAGCCGCCCCTGTTCTATGCCCTGGCGGCGTGGGGCTGCCGCCTGTTCGGGACCACGGCGCCCTGGGCGCTGAGGCTGCCCTCGGCCCTGCTGGGCATCGTCACGGCGTTCTGGTGCGGCTTCCTCGGCTGGCGACTGCGCTCGGCCAGGGCCGGCGGCTGGGCCGCGCTGCTGGTCGCCACCAGCTACCTCTTCTTCAAGGCCGGCCACATGGCGGTGGTCGACATGACCCTCACCGCCATGGTCAGCCTCAGCCTCGGCCTGGCCCTGCTCGCCAGCCTGGAACCGCGGCTCGCCCGGCGCTGGAGCTTCTGGTTCTGGGCCAGCCTGGGTCTGGTCTTCCTGGCCAAGGGCGTGTTCGGCCTGGTGCTGGTCCTGGTCCCGGTCGCGGCCGTCGTGGTCCTGGACCGGGACCCGAAGTCGGCGCGGCCTTTCCTGGCTTTCAGCTGGGGCATGGTGGTGGCCGCGGGATTGATCACCGCCTGGGTCATCCCCTTGGCCATGCGCGGAGGCCCGGCGTTCCTGGGCGAGGTGTTCGTGCGCAACACCTGGGGCCGGTTTGCCGCCGATCCATCGCTGGTGCCGCACACCGGCCGCCTGCACGAGCATGCCAACCCGTTCTATTTCTATATCCTCAATACCCCCGGCAGCGTCCTGCCATGGTCCATCCCCTGGGCGGTGGCGCTCTGGACCTGCTTCCCCCGCAGGCCCGGACTCCTGGACCTGCGCAAGCAGTTCATCCCGCTCGTTTTTGTCATCGGGGCCGTGATCCTTTCCTGCTCCACGGCCAAGCGGAACATCTACCTGCTGCCGATGCTGCCGCTGACCCTGGTGCACACGGCCGCATGGCTGGACGGACAGATGCAGGACCGGGCCAGGGGGCGGATGCCGGGGACCGGCAAGCTGCTGGTGGCCACCCTGGCGGTAGTCGGCCTGCTCGGCATCATCGCCCCGGTCACGATCGCATGGAAACACGAGTCGTCCTGGACGTTCGCCCTGGGTTGGGCCGCCTTCTCCATCGGGCTGAGCACCCTCTGCGGTCTCGTCTGCATGCGCCGCTCTGCCCTGGCCTTTGATGCGATCCTGCTGCACTGGTTCGCCATCCTGTTCGTCTTCACCGTCTTTGCCGTACCGCACCTGGACCAGCCCTGGCTTCCGGTGCGACGACCCTACCAGGTGGCCCAGAGGCTGGAAACCCGGGGGGTCCGCGTGCTGGCCGGGAATCTCAACGAATCCATGCTGGGTTATGCGGGCCTGGAACTGCACCATGCGGTGCCGGAAGCCAACAGCCTGGAGGCCATCGAGCAGGCCCTCGCCTCGCCCGGGCCCGTGGCGGTCCTGGCCGATGGCGCCTTCTGGACCCACGGGATCCAGGGCCAGGTTCCCCTTTCCGAGTTCCAGGTGTTCGATGCGTCGCTGGAATCCAGGCGGAATCCGCGACTTGCGGGACGCACGCCCCGCTTGCTGCTCAACCAGGCGGCCAAGGCCTTCGTCAGCGGGCCTTCCGGGGCGGGAATCCTGGGTAGGCCATGACCCCAGGCGGGCGCCTCTGCGGGTCAAGGGGAAAGGCCAGGTCAGAAGTCCTCGTGGACGGGGGCAGCGACAGGGGGGGCCGGCAGCAGGAGCCGCACCACCTCGCCGAGGGTCCAGGGCCGGTTCCGGGTGGCTCCGTTGGCGCTGGGACGCTGCGGCCCGGTGCTGGCGTCCGGCAGGCTCCTTCCGGTCGGGGCCGGACCGTCGCCCACGAGCGGGGCTTCCGGCGGGTTACCGATCGCACGCCCCGAGCTCGCAGAACGCTCGGTCGGCACCGGGGGCGCCGTGCTGGACAGCGGACCGGGCGCCGCGCTGCCCGTGCCCGTGCCCGAACTCGAACTCGAACTGGAGCTTGAGCTTGAGCTGGAACTGGAAGCGAGCAGCAGCCGGCGCGCCTTCCGTTCGTCCATACGGGTCCGGCTTTCCGTGTTGAAGGCCAGGGTGACCTCGGCCTTCACCCGCCGGGACCAGGCGGCGAGCCGCAGCAGATCATAGCCGTCCACTTCGAGCGCATAGCCGATCGCGATCAGGCTGTTTCGCGTCGTGGCCAGGCCATGCACCTGGGTGAGGTTGCCGGCCAGTTCCGCGGCGCTTCCGGCCAGCATGAGGCCCACGGACCCCGCGAAGAGTCCGTTGGCGACGGCGAACGCAACGCCGGAAGCCGCGCTGATCTCCGCGGCAAACGCGTCGAAGGTGGCGAAGGTGTCGCTGCGGATGCGCGAGGGTTTGGCCTCGCCCAGGGGCGCCTTCGAACAGGGGGCCTGGTTACCGGCGAGGACGCCGGAAGCCAGGCAGGGGATCTCGGTGAAAAGCTGCGCGATCGTGCCGTTCCGCGCCCCGAAATCGGCGAGGGAGTCGGTGAGGCAGACCGGGAGGACCAGGGCGTGCCTGGCTGCGAGCGCGCACCCCGCCACCAGCTGGAGTTCGGCGTCCGCCAGGACGGAAAAGGGCGCAACGGAATCGGGGGCGCTGGCCGCGCCGGGCGCCAGCGCCGTGGGGGCCGGGACGCCCGTGCAGTTCTGGAGCAGGACCGGGCCCTGGCTGTTGGCCCACTTCTGGTAGCCGGCCTGGTAGGAGCCGGCGAGGCTGGAGACGCTGCCATAGAGGCTGCTGACCGCCTCGAAGCCATAGCCGGCGGCGATGAGGCTGCCGCCCGCCTGCCCCAGACTGAACGCGGCCAGGGTCGCCACCGGGCCCGGTTGGGCCGTCATGAGGATCTCCTGCTCGACCAGCAGGCCTGCGCCCACGGTCTGGACCGCGGCACCGTCCCTGGCCAGCTGGTTCTGCAGGACCGCGGCATCGGCGGCCAGGATGCCGAATTCGGCCAGGCGGTCGTTCTGGAACAGGGCGATGTGCTCCTTGGCCTCATGCCTGGAATCCCCCGGCAGGCACGCGCCTGCCCCCAGGGTGGCGGGGGCCACGAACCGGGCCGCCATTTCGGCCTGGACCAGGGCCGCCTGGGCCAGGATGGAGCGGCGGTACCCGGAGGCGCAGGGCGCCGGGGAACGCCCTGCGGGCAGGGCCGCCAGGCAGGCCGGGCCCAGCCGGTCCAGCATGGCCTCCAGATCCGTCAAGGAACGGGCGCTGAACGGCGGCGGCGCGGCGCCGGTGCCGGTGCCGGGCGGCACCGAGGCCTGGGCCAGGGCGCCCAGCAGGGCAGGATCCGACAGGGCGCCCAGCCCCAGCACGACCAGGGCGCAGCATCCACCCAGGACCCGCCGGGGCGTGGCCCGGGTGTGTCCGGAAGGGGCCACGGGCGCCGGCTGCGCGGCGAGCCGGGCCAGCTGGGCCTGGACAGCTTCCTCGTCCGCCCGGTCACGGATGGCCTTCAGCCGCGCCGCGCGCTGGGCCTGCTTGCAGGCCCGGATTTCCAGCTGCAGCGCCCTGGCATGGGCCAGGCGCTGCTGCTTCGGGGTGAGCCGGGTCCGGGACGGGGGGCTGGCCACCCACCAGGGGCCGGGGCCCGGGGTCGGCGCGGAGGTCGCCACCCGCCGGGGGCCGGGGTCCGGGGTCGGCAGGGAGGTCGCCACCCGCCGGGGGCCGGGGTCCGGGGTCGGCAGGGAGGTCGCCACCCGCCGGGGGCCGGGGTCCGGGGTCGGCAGGGAGGTCGCCACCCGCCGGGGGCCGGGGTCCGGGGTCGGCAGGGAGGTCGCCACCCGCCGGGGGCCGGGGTCCGGGGTCGGCAGG
>Ga0302202_10001625_pt1 | contig 27655 bp, 17 predicted proteins | sample II_Bog_N3_3_FD_194579 | JGI IMG/M metagenome (GOLD analysis project Ga0302202, IMG submission 194579) | Peat permafrost microbial communities from Stordalen Mire near Abisko, Sweden - II_Bog_N3_3 | ecosystem: Environmental > Terrestrial > Soil > Wetlands > Peat | place: Sweden: Abisko...
GTCGCCGACAGCAGGATGACCTGGCCGGTGCGCTCGATGAACTCCTCGAACCGGAGTGGACGGTTGTCGAGGGCCGAGGGCAGCCGGAAGCCGTGGTCGACCAGGGTCTCCTTGCGTGACCGGTCGCCGGCGTACTGGCCCCGGAGCTGGGGCACGGCCACATGGCTCTCGTCCAGGACCACCAGGTAGTCCTTGGGGAAGAAGTCGAGCAGGGTGAACGGCGCCTCGCCCGCCTGCCTCCCGTCGAGGTGGCGGCTGTAGTTCTCGACGCCGCTGCACACCCCGGTCTCGGCCAGCATCTCGAGGTCGTACTCGGTCCGCATCCGCAGCCGCTGGGACTCGAGCAGCTTGCCGGCCCGGTCCAGCTCGCCCAGGCGGACCCGCAGCTCGGCCTCGATGCCCTCCACCGCCTTGCGCATCCGCTCGTCACCGGTCCCGTAGTGGGTGTTGGCGAAGACCACCAGCTCCTCGAGGTCGTCGCCGATCTCGCCGGTGGTGACGTCGAAGGAACGGATCCGCTCCACCGTGTCACCGAAGAACTCGATGCGCACCGCCCGGGACTCGTAGGCGGCATGGATCTCCACCGTGTCCCCCCGGGCCCGGAACTGGCCCCGGCTCAGGGTGGCGTCGTTGCGCGAGTACTGCAGCTCGACCAGGCGGCGGAGCAGCGCCCGCTGGTCGTGGACCTCACCGGGCCGCAGGGCCACGATCCGGTCGCGGTACTCGTCGGGCGAGCCCAGCCCGTAGATGCACGACACCGAGGCCACCACGATGGTGTCGGGCCGCAGCAGCAGCGCCGAGGTGCAGGCGTGCCGCAAGCGGTCGATCTCGTCGTTGATGGACGAGTCCTTCTCGATGTAGGTGTCCGACGACGGGACGTAGGCCTCGGGCTGGTAGTAGTCGTAGTAGGAGACGAAGTACTCGACCCGGTTGTGGGGGAAGAACTCCTTCAGCTCGGCGGCCAGCTGCGCGGCCAGGGACTTGTTGGGCTCGATGATCAGCGTGGGCCGCTGGACCGCCTCGATGGTCCAGGCGATGGTGGCCGTCTTGCCCGAACCGGTGATGCCGAGGAGGGTCTGGTAGCGGTCCCCGCGCTGGAGCCCCTCGACCAGGCCGGCGATGGCCTGGGGCTGGTCTCCGGCCGGCCGGAAGGGCGAGACCACCTCGAATTCGGACATGGTCCGATGGTACCGGTCGGGTGTATCACTGCCTCCTGGAGGCCCACCCGGGCCGCCCCGGCCCGGCCCCTCCCCCTACGGGAGCGGCGTGCCGTCCCGGAGGGCGACCAGAAGCCCCCAGACCCGGTCGACCTCCTCGGACAGGTGGCCCTGGTCCCCCGAGTTGTCGATGACCAGGTCGGCCCCCTCCAGGCGGGACGCCCGGTCGATCTGGGAGCCGATGCGGGCCCGGGCGTCCTCGGCGGACATGCCCCGGATGGTGACCAGCCGCTCCAGGGCCACCTCGGTGGGCGTGTCCACCACCACCACGGCGGCCAGCGACAGCATCTCCCGGTGCACGGCCCGGAGGAGGGGGATGTCCATCACCACGATCTCGTCGGTGCCGTCGAAGCGGTCCTTGCGGGCGATCATCTCGACTCCGATGGCCGGGTGGGTGATGGCGTTGAGGTCGGCCAGGGCGTCAGGGTCGCCGAAGACCTGCTCGGCGACCCTGGGGCGGTCGATGGTGCCGTCCGGGGCCACGATCGCCGCGCCGAACCGGTCGATCATGGGCTGGTAGGCGGGACCCCCCGGTGCCACCACCTCGCGGGCGATGCGGTCGGCGTCGACCAGCTGGGCGCCGTGCTCCACCAGGAGGTCGGCCACCGTCGACTTCCCCGCGCCGATGCCCCCGGTCAGCCCGACCACCAGCACCGTCCGCCTCCGGTCAGGCCGGCCGCCGCGGACGCGAGGCCGTGGCGAAGAGGACCATGGTGGTGGTGTCGAGCTCGTCGGTGACGAAGAAGTCGTCGGCGGTGATGCCGGTCGAGCCGCCGGAGTCCCCGCGGGCGATCACCTTGTAGGCCAGGGGCAGGATCCGGGTGTAGGCCCCGATGTACCACGAGCGCGGGATCTTGTGGCGGAGGTCGAAGAAGTCCAGGGCCAGGACCTTGTTGGCCTTGACCCGGCGGGCGGTGAAGTCGGCCTTGACGGCGGGCACGGCGTCGAGCCCCTGCACGGTCACGTCGTGGAAGTAGCGGCCCAGCAGCGCGGTGAGCTCGGGCGGCTCGAAGAGGTGGATGTGGAAAGGGTTCTCGAAGTCGGCCGGCGCGTTGGGGGTCAGGAAGAACACCGTCCCGTCGTCGGCCAGGACCCGGGACAGCTCGCGGACGTGGCCCTCGGGGTCGTCGAAGTGCTCGATGAGGTGGGAGGAGCAGGCCCAGCGGAAGCTGGACCCGGCGAACCCCAGGGCCAGGGCGTTCATCTGGGCCACCTGCAGGCCCTCCCGGCCCCAGCGTCCGGCGGCCGCCGAGACGGCCTCGGCGCTGTAGTCGGCCCCGACCACGGTGCGGTCGGGGGCCAGGAAGCGGGCCGACTCGAAGCCCTCGCCGCACCCGACGTCCAGCATGGTGCCCGGGCCCAGCCGCTCGATGACCGTCCGGTAGCCGGCGGCGTGCAGGGCCAGCAGGGAGTCGGGGGTCACCCCCTCCTTGGGACGCTCGCCGGTCAGCCGCCGCCCCGGAGCCTCGCGGGGGGCGACGCCCACGGTCCCATCGCTGGCCGGATCAGGTGTCTGGCTGGTCATGTGGCCCCCCCGGGGTCGCTCGACGGCACGGTCCGGACCCCGGTGGCGTTGCTGCCAACAGGACCTTCGGGTTGCCTACACTACCGATCACTCGTGCCGGATCCCCAACCTCTCGCTGTCGCGCCCCAGGGCGGTGCACCGGACACCCCCCGCGGGTGGTCCGGCCGGCTCCGTGGCCAACTGCGCTCCCCCAGCCGGCTGCGGGCGGTCGTCGACTACTCCTGCCTGGCCCTGGTGGCCTTCCTCCCCATGCTGGCCTCCCAGCCCGGCGTGGTCACCGACGACACCAAGACCTACCTGTACCTGGATCCGGGGCGCTACGTCCGCCAGGCGGTGTCCCTCTGGGACCCGGGCGTCGGCCTGGGCACGGTCACCCACCAGAACATCGGCTACCTCCTGCCCATGGGCCCCTTCTACTGGGTCCTGGCCGAGCTCCACGTCCCCCTCTGGATGGCCCAGCGCCTCTGGATGGGGACCCTGCTGTTCGCCGCCGGCGCCGGGGCCCTGTACCTGTGCCGCGTGGTCGGGCTGTCCGGGCCGGGACGGTACGTGACGGCGCTGGCCTTCACCTTCACCCCCTATGTCCTCCAGTACTCGGGACGGATCTCGGTGATCCTCCTGCCGTGGTCCGGCCTCCCGTGGATGGTGGCCTTCGTGATCCTGGCCGTCCGGCGCGGCGGGTGGCGGTACCCGGCACTGTTCGCCCTGGTGGTGGCCCTGGTCAGCGGGATCAACGCCAGCTCCATCCTCTATGTCGGCATCGCGCCGGCCCTGTGGCTCCCCTACGCCGTGCTGGTCGGGGAGACCACCTGGCGCAAGGCCTGGGGGGTGGCCTGGAAGGTGGGCCTGCTCAGCGCCCTGGTGTCGCTGTGGTGGGCGGTCGGCCTGCAGGTGGAGGCGGCCTACGGGATCAACGTGCTCAAGTTCACCGAGACCGTCCCGTCCACCAGTGCCGCCTCGTTGGCCTCGGAGATCATCCGCGGACTGGGGTACTGGTACTTCTACGGCACCGACCGGGTCGGCTCCTGGACCCAGAACTCGGTGGCCTACACCCAGAACCTGTGGCTCATCGCCGCCAGCTTCGTGCTGCCGGCCCTGTGCGTGGTGGCCGCGGTGTTCGCCCGGTGGCGCCACCGGGCCTATTTCGTGCTGACCGCGGTGGTGGGTATGGTGCTGGCCGTCGGGCCCAACCCCTACACCGATCCCTCGACGGTGGGGTCGGTGATCAAGGCCTTCATGGTCGACACCACGGCGGGCCTGGCCCTGCGGTCGACCGACCGGGCCTCGCCGGTGATCATCCTCAGCCTGGCCGTCTTCCTCGGCGCCGGCGTGAGCGCCGTCTCCAACCGGGTGCCCTCCACCGGGCTGGTGATCGGCGGCCTCGCCCTCGCCGCCATCGCCGGGGCATCGGTCCCCCTGTGGACCGGGGGCATCATCGCCGACGGCTTCACCCAGCCGGCCCGACCCCCGGCATACGTCCGCCAGGCCGCCGCCGCCCTGGACGCGGAGGACCGCAGCACGCGGGTCTACGCGCTGCCGGGCAACAACTTCGCCGCCTACCGGTGGGGTGACACCATCGACACCGTCTACCCCGGCCTGATGACCCGTCCGTTCGTCACCCACGAGCAGCAGATCATGGGGTCGCTGGCCACCGCCGACGTCCTCCAGGCGGTGGACAGCCCGCTCCAGGACGGCACCATGGACTGGAACGCCCTCGGGCCCATGGCCTCGCTCATGAGCGCGGGAACGGTGCTCGTCCAGTACGACCAGCAGTACGAGCGCTACGACGTCCCCAACCCCCAGCAGGTGGCCGAGGACCTGGCCGTCACCCCTGCCGGCCTGAGCGACCCGGTGTCCTTCGGGACGCCCCGTCCCAACATCCCACTCATCCCCCACTTCGACGAGGCCACGCTGACCCGGCCGGCCGACCAGGGCTGGACCGCACCCCTGGTCGCCTACACGGTGGCCGACCCGCGACCGGTGGCCCGGGCCGAGTCGACCACCGACCCCGTGGTGGTGGACGGGGACGCCTCGGGCATCGTCAACGCCTCGACGGTCGGACTCCTGGCCGGGAACCCGACCATCCTCTACGCCGGCACCCTGGACACCGACCATCCGCTGGCCACCCAGACCCTCGGCCACCCGGCCGACCTGGTGGTCACCGACACCAACCGGAAGCAGGGCTACCGGTGGAACTCGCTCAGCGAGAACAGCGGCTACACCGAGACGGCCGCCCAGGGCCCCGACACCGCCGACCCCAGCGACAATCCCATCGACCTGTTCCCCCAGGCCCCCTCCGACGCCCAGACCACGTCGGTCCTGCAGGGGGTGGCGTCGGTGACCGCCTCCTCCTACGGCTCGTCGATCACCTACCTGCCCGAGGACCAGCCGGCCGCCGCCCTCGACGGGAACCCCCAGACGGCCTGGCTCGACAACTCCATCGTGAACCCGCCCGGCCAGTGGTGGCAGGTGGTCCTCGACCACCCCCGGACCGAGCATTCGCTGCTGCTGCTCCAGCCCCAGACCGGCGACCCCGACCGCTTCATCACCGAGGTGACCCTGACCTTCGACGGGGGCCACCCGGTGAGGCTGCGCCTGGGCCCGTCGTCCCGGACGCCCCCCGGCCAGGTGGTCACCTTCCCGGCCCGCCGGTTCACCACCCTTCGGATCACCGTGACGGCCATCGGCAACCTCGACGACCAGGACACGGCCATCACGTCGCGCAGCTCGGTGGGCTTCGCCGAGGTGGGCATCCCCGGGATCTCGGTCCAGCAGCTGATCGCCATGCCCCAGGACCTCCTCCGCGCGGCGGGGACGGCGAGCCGGTCCGACCGGCTCAGCCTGGTCATGACCCGGCTGCGCAGCTCGGGCTTTCCGCCCCGGACCGATGTGGAGGCCACCTTGGCCCGCACGTTCTGGCTGCCCACGGCCCGGACCTTCTCCCTCACCGGCTCGGCCCGGATCTCCGCCCTGATCCCCGACGACGAGATCGACCGGCTGGTGGGCCGACCCGGCTCCTCCTACGACGGACTGGTGGCGTACTCGCTCGGCCGCCTGCCCGGCAATCTGCGGGCCGGCGCCATCCAGACGGTGGACGGCAACCCGTCGACGGCGTGGCAGCCCGGGTTCGGGGCCACCCACCAGGCCGGCCAGTGGCTCCAGTACGTGGTGCCCCGGCCCATCACCTTCGACCACCTCGACCTGCAGATCCTGGACGACGGTGAGCACACCGTCCCCACCCGGGTGACCGTGCAGACGGCCAGCGGCAGCCACACCATCACCCTCCCCCCGTTGGCCGACAGCCCGGTGGCCGGCTCGGTGACCGACGTCCCGGTCCGCTTTCCGGCCCTGACAGGGTCGCGCATCAGGATCACCATCGACCGGGTGCGCCTGGAGACCACCACCAACTACTACTCCCAGTCCCCCATCGGCCTGCCCCTGGGCATCGCCGAGGTGGGGATCCCCGGGCTCCAGGCGTCGCCGGTACCGGCCCAGATCCCCGACCCCTGCCGCGACGACCTGCTGACCGTGGACGGCCGGCCGGTGTGGATCGACGTGAGCGGGTCCTCCACCACGGCCCTCGACCGCGATGCGCTGACCGTGTCGTTGTGCGGTCCCGACGCCGGCGGGCTTCCCCTCGGTCCCGGGCTCCACGTGCTGAGGTCGACGGTGGGCCAGACCAGCGGCTTCGACATCGACCAGCTGGCCCTGGACTCGGCACCCGGGGGGGGCCCGATGCCACTGGCCACGCCGACCACCCTGGCCCCCCCGTCGGTGGCTCCGGCACCGGTGGTGGTGGTGGCCCACCAGACGTCGACGGCCATCCGCCTGACCGTCCACGGCGTGCACGCCGGCCAGGCCCCGTTCGACCTGGTCCTGGGGGAGAGCGTCAACTCCGGATGGCGGGCGGCGGTGGTGGGGGGATCCGGGGGCTCGCCGTCGCTGGGGTCGCCGGTCCTCATCGACGGCTTCGCCAACGGGTGGCGGATCGACCCCTCCGCACTGGGGTCGGCCGTCCGGGACGGCAGCCTCACGGTGGCCCTGACCTGGCAGCCCCAGCGGCAGGTGGACGTGGCCCTGGTGGTGTCGGTGCTGGCCATCGTGGCCTGTCTGGTGTTGGCCCTCGTGCCGGCGGGCCGGCTCCGCCGGCGCCGGAAGGGGCGCCACCGGGTGGGCGCCAACGCCGTACGCGAGGACCACGCGTCCGAGACGGTGGCGCGCTCCGGGAGTGCCGCCGACAGTGCACCGGTGCCGGACGGCCCCGAGCGCCCGAGGCTGACCGTCCCCTTCCGCTCATCCGGCCCCGGTCCCGCGGTCGGGATCGTGCTGGTGGCCGGCGTGGGTGCCGGACTGGTGGCCGGTGCCGTCGCCGAGCCGGTGGTGGGCCTGGCCGTGGGCGTGACCACCGTGGTGGTACTGCTGGTGCCCCGGCTCCGGATGGTGCTGGGCCTGGCCGCCATCGCCGCCATCGTGGCTGCCGGGGCCTACGTCACCCTCCACCAGCATGCGGACCACGTGCCCGCCGGCGGGGACTGGACCCTGTCGTTCGGCACGGCCAGCACGTTGGCCTGGGCCGGCGTGGTGTTCCTCGGCGCCGACGCCGTCGTGGAGCTGGTCCTCGGCCGGAGGGCCCCGGCGGCGGCGGCCGGTCCGGCCGGTCAGGCCGGTCAGGCCGGGCGGGTTACGGGCCGACCGGGCCCGGCACCGGGCTCCCGGCGCTACCAGCAGAGGCGCCAGTCCCATCCGTCGTCACAGGCTCGTCCCGGCCAGCGGGGTACGGGCCAGCGGGGTACGGGCCAGCGGGTCCCGGGTTCCCGCGGGGCCGGTCAGCGGGGGGTGGGTTCCCGCGGGGCCGGTCAGCGGGGCGCGGGCTCGGCCGGTGCGGCCGGTGCGGCCGGTGCGGAGACGTCCCGCCGGCCCTTCGGCATGGGCCAGTGATGCCGTCCGTGCCGGTGATGGATGGCCAGGAAGGCGGCCAGCATCCCGGCGGCCAGGGCGGCCTGGGCGATCAGGTCGGCACGGGCGGTGGCCACGATCCGGCCGTCGGCGTGCCAGATGAGTCCTAGGGCCAGCGCCGAGCCTCCGGCCAGGAGGAAGACGATCCACCGGGAGCCGGTCCCGAACAGGTAGTTGGTGATCAGCACCGAGAACGACAGGAAGATCATGGCGCCGACCAGGGAGGCGAAGGCCGGGGCTCCGGCGCTCAGCTTGGCCGAGAACACGAGGGTCAGGAACTGCCGGGGCACGAAGACGGCGATGAACAGCAAAAGGGCGGCGGGGACGGCCAGGAAGATCAGGGTCACGCCGAGCTGGCGGACGGCGTGACCACCCTCGTTCCAGCGGATGGTGGCTTCGGGTAGGAGGTAGGCCCCGAGGGCCAGCGCGCCGAACACCAGCGCCTTCGAGGCCACCGAGATGGCCGCGTACGGTCCGACGTTGTGGTGGTCCAGCCGGCCGAGCACGATGACGTCCACGTTCTGGAGGAGGCCGAGCAGGGCCAGTCCCACGAACGCCGCCGAGACATCGGCCATGAGCTTCTTGCGCACCAGGGCGCTGTCGGCACCGGGGTCGACCGGGCGGACGCCGTCCGTTGCGCCGGGGCTCCGGTCCGCGGCCGCAGGGGACTGCGCCGGAGCCGGAGCCGGGGTGGGGGCCCCTGACAGCGCCGTGGAGTCGGCCCAGACCCGTGATGCCAGCCAGTGGGCGTGCAGGGTGGCGGCCACCTCGCTGGCGAAGATCCCGATGGCGTAGCCGGTGACGCCCAGGTGGAGGACGACCAGGACCACCACCAGGATGGTGCGCACCCCTCCTTCGACCAACAGGTTGACGGCCAGCGGTCCGTAGCGCCGGTGGGCCTGGAGTACCCCCCGGTCCACGCAGAGCACGATCCACACGCCCGCCGCCACCAGGATGAGCACGATGCCGTCGCTGTTGGGCAGCGACAGCTGCCTGGCGATCCAGCCCTGGAGGAGCACGACCACGACCACCTCGACGGCCAGGGCGGCCAGCAGGACCCGGTGCACGCGGGACACCCAGTGGCGCTCCAGGTGGGCGTGCCCGGCGTTGCGCAGCGCGGTGATCCGGCGGACCACGCCCACCAGGACCGCCGACCCCGGCATGGACAGGATGAAGAACAGGCCGAGGAGCTGGGCGATGGCCCCGTAGGCCTGGGAGCTGACCAGGCGGGCCACGGCGACCACCACCAGCGCGGCGGCGCCGTTCACCACCAGTCCGGCCACGGCCACCGGTCCGGCCTGGAAGAGCCCCGACCGGATGGAGTCGGAGGGATCGGGGGTGGCCGGGTCGTCCTCGGGCAGCGTGATCATGGGCCCGCCGGCCACGGCGATCCCCACGGCAGGGGCCATGGACACGGATTCGGTGACCGGCTCGACCACCTGGTCGATCTCCTCGAGGATCACGTCGAGGCCGGCCGTCGACCCCACGGCCGGCGACGGCTCGGCTCCGCCGTGACCGGCGCGGGAGGGGCCGGTCACCGGGGTGTCCGGATCAGTCACGCTGCCGAGTCTCCATCACAGGGCCTCCGGCCTCAATCCCTGTGGTCGGACCGCCACCCTGGGTGCCCCTCCGGGGGCACTAGGTGACGGCTCGGCCGGAACGGTCGGGTCGCCTCGGGACCACGGGCGCGTCCCGGCCCCCCGAGCCCGCACCCGCACCCGTGCCGGTCGTCGGCCCGGTGCCGTTGCGGTCGTCCACCTCGTGGTACGCCTCTTCCACGTTCACCGACCAGATGTCGTGGTGGGCACCGTGGATGTTCTCCACGGTGAGCATGGCGGTGTACATGGAGTGGTCCTGGTTGTTGTACTTGTGCATCCCGTTTCGGCCGACGGGGTGGACATTGGCGGCGTGCTCCTCGAACCACCGACGGATCACCGCCACGTGGTCGCCGTAGGCGTCGTCGTAGACGGGGTAGGCCTTGGGCATCCGCACCACATAGCCCGTCTCGACGTCGGACGGGTCGACCAGGCCGATGTGGGCCAGCTCCTTGGTGCCGAGTGCGATGAGCTCGTCGTCACTGCAGGTCCACAGTTCGTCGCCCTCGAACACGAAGTACTCGAGGCCGAGGCAGGTGCGTCCGTCCTTCACCAGGTACGGGGACCACGAGCCGAAGTTCTGGATCCGCCCCACCTTCACCTCGGGCGAGTGGATGTAGATCCAGTTGTCGGGGAACCCGCGGTCCTCGGGCACCACCAGCGCCACGGTGAGGAAGTCCCGGTAGTGCAGGTCACCGGCGGCGGACAGGACCTCCTCGGGCACGGGCGGGTCGATGCTCCGGGCCAGCGCGGTGAGCGGCATGGAGGAGATGACGTGGGACGCCTCGATCCGCTCGACCGAGTCGCCGCTGGCCACCGTCACCGCCACCGCCGCACCGTCCTCGACGTGGACCGTCATCGCCGAGGTCTCCATGCGCAGGTCGCCGCCCATGGCCACCACCTGGTCGGCACAGTGCTCCCACATCATGCCGGGGCCGAGCTTGGGGTACTGGAACTCCTCGATCAGGCTGGTGACCTGCTTGGACTTGTCGCGGCGCCTCCCGGTGAGGGAGGAGCGCACGGGCTCCCACACCGCGTTCCACAGGGACATGCCCTTGATCCGCTGCGCACCCCAGTCGGCCGAGAGCTCGGAGGCCGGGACCCCCCAGACCTTCTCGTTGTAGGTCTTGAAGAAGTGGTGGTAGAGCCGCCAGCCGTAGTTGGAGACGATGTAGCCCTCCAGGGTGTCCAGGTTCTTCGGCGGGTGCACGCGCACCCACAGGAAGGACAGCCCGCAGCGCACCGCCTCGATCAGGCCCAGGTTGGTGAGGGCGTTCCCCAGCTTGATGGGGTAGTCGTAGAACTTGCCGCCATAGAAGATCCGGCTCATCCGCGGGCGGATCAGGAAGTCCTCGGGCGGGAGCACCTGGTGCCAGAACTCCTCGACCGGCGTGACCTTGGTGAAGAAGCGGTGCCCGCCGATGTCGAACCGCCAGCCGTCCCGCTCCACCGACCGGCTGATGCCGCCGACCACGGAGTCCTCCTCGAGCACCACGACGGGATCGCCGGCCTCGGCCAGTTGGCGGGCTGCGGTGAGCCCGGCCGGTCCGGCACCGATCACCACCACCGGGGTGCGGGGCCCCGTGCCGTCGGATGCCGGGGGCGGGTCGACGTCGGGTGGGCCCCCGGTATCGGACGGGACCCGGATCGCCGAGCGTCTGGGGTTGGTCACTGCCACGTGGTGCGATCCGTTCGTTCGGTGCGGGTCTGGGTCATGTCGGGCTGGTTCCTTGGCCCCGGCCCGCGGCGGCGGGTCCGGCCGGGGTGATGGTCGTCGGCACCGGCCCGGACGTCCCCCCGGGGGCCCGGGCGTTCGGCGCAACATAGCGGACCGTCAGCGGCAGGACCCACCCGTGGCGGACGGGTGGGAGACGGCATCCGGGGGGAGATGCACCTGGGGCGGACCTCGGTGGTGGTTACGAGCTGCAGGATAGTGGGTGGGGCCGCCCCGCTGGCGGAAGCTGGACCGGGCCCGGTCGGGCATCGAGGTTCCCCGTGGCCGGGACGGGTCCGGGCCGGTGTCAGGGGACCACCACGTTGAGCAGCGCCAACAGGGCATAGGCCGCCATGGTCAGGGCCGCCACCACCAGGACCACCGCCTCGACCCCGCGCCGTGCCGTGAGGGTCGAGGCCCCCACCACCAGCGGGAAGGCGCCCAGCGCGTACCGCTCGAACGAGTCCAGGTTGGAGCTGGACAGCGAGACGACGAGCACGGCGGCGGCGAAGGCCCCGTAGGCCAGGGGCATGCGCCGGAACACCACGACCAGGAGGGCCAGGCACACCAGGGCCCAGGGGATGTGCAGCGCGCTGCCCAGGTGGTGGCCGTGCACGGCCGAGGCCACGTCGTGGGCCATGGCGGACAGGGGGACGGTGATGCCGCCGCGGTGGCCACGCTGCTGCTGCACCCGGAGGGGGAGCCACGGATCCCCGAACTGGGCGCCGACCCAGCCGAGGAAGGCGGCCGTCCCGGCCACGGGCGCCACGAGGGCGGCGATCCGGGGCACCCACCGGCGGCCGGAGCGGGCGGTGCGGCGCTGCTGCCACAGCTCGACGGCCACCGGCACGACCAGGAGCACGCCCACCGGGCGGACCAGCCCGGCCACCAGCCCTCCGGCCGCGGCCCACCACCAGCGGCCGGTGCGGGCCCCGAGGAATGTGACCACCGAGCACAGCAGGAGCGCGGCATCGGCGTACCCCAGCACCAGGACGTAGGCCGGTGGGGCCAGCCCGAGGAGCCAGCCGGACCGGCGGGCCAGGTCGGCGTCGCCCAGGTCGTGGCGGACCAGGACCACCAAGGCGGCCATGGCGGCCAGGGCGCAGAGGTTGGCCAGGATGACCAGGGCGGGGCCGTCGCCGATCCCGGGCACGGCGCCCAGCAGGCGGCCGGCCAGGGGGAAGGCAGGGTAGAACCGGACCGACTGGGCGCCCGAGGCCGAGTAGCCGTGCCGGGCGATCGACTCGTACCACCCGCCGTCCCAGGCCAGCAGGCCCTGGCCCACACGGAAGTCGGCTGCCGGGTTGTGGGGGCGGAGCGTGGAGACCCCGAGGTGGGCCACCACCAGCGCCACGGCCACCAGCACCCGGGCGGCCAGCCAGGCCGGCAGGACCAGGACCACGGCCCGGCCGAACTCCCCCACCCGGGCCCGCCACGACGTGGCCGGATCCGCCGACGGCGGGGGTCCAAGGACGCCCCCGGGTGGGGGGCCGGCGGTGGGGTCCGCCCCGGTCACGGTGGCCGGGTCGGTCACGGTGACTCGTTCCTCCGCCGTCCCGCGGTCCCGTCCGGTGTGGGTCCTGCGGGTCGGGTCACGCCTGATCAGGGCTGGGTCGGGGTCAGCTGCACCAGGGACATCGGCTGGTAGAACGCGCCGTTCCCGATGACGAGGTTGCTGGCGTGGTAGGCGGGATCGTCCTGGAGGGCCTGCACGATCTGCTCGCACTTGACGCCGAAGGTCTGGTAGCCGCCCGCCCATACCAGGAAGATCCGGTGGTCCCCGGCCCGGGCCAGGTCCTCGAGGCGGGCCGCGAACTCGAGGGGTCTGCCGGCCGCCGAGGCGGCGGCGTAGTCCACCCAGTCCACGAACTCGGGCCCGGTGCCACGGGGGAAGGTGGTCTGCACATAGCCACCGGTCGCCAGGAGCCGGTCCACGGCCGGTCCCAGCTGGTCGGGGCAGTAGGCCACCACGTCACCGGGTCGGCCGTGGGCGGCGATGGCGGCGGCGACCTCGCCGGCCTGGGTCCGGTTGGTGGTGATGTTGGGGAGGGCGCCGGCCAGCCCGGCCACCATGGCCACGGCCAGGATGCCGGTGCGGATCCTGCGGTCCCGGAAGGTGGTCAGTCCCAGGGCCACCAGCAGGATCAGCGGGATGAACACGACGGAGGCGTACCGGGCATCGAAGGTGCTGTGGTTGAGGAACCCACCGGCGATGGCGGCGGCCAGGGTCCCGACCACGATGACGGCCAGCGGTCGCCCGATGGGACGGGTCCGCACGTCGATGTCGATGTGCAGGCGGTCGGTGGCCACCCCGAACAGGGCCAGGCCGGCCAGGGCGAAGAAGATCAGGCCGAGCGCCCTCCCCTGGTTGGAGGCCCCACCGGCAAAGGTGGCGATGGCGTTCACCATGGCGCTGAAGTTGGCCGGCGTGGCCCACGGGGTCCCGGTGTGGCGGGACTGGAACTCGAAGATGGGCAGCCACGGGACGAAGGTCAGGCAGCCGACCAGCCCGGCGGCGAAGGTGGCCCGGGCGCCACGCCGCCATTCCGGTCGTCCCCGCCACGACTCCCAGGCCAGCCACAGCATGACCACGCCCACCAGGTACAGGGACCAGTAGTGGGTGTAGAGAAGCAGGCCGGTGACCACGGCCACGCCGATCAGGTTGCCAGGACGCGGGCGCCGCAGCGACCGGTCCAGGACCAGGAAGCCGATCACGGTCAACAGGGCCAGCAGGGAGTACATCCGGGTCTCGGTGTCGTAGCGGACGGCGAACGGCGAGGTGGCCAGCAGGAGGAGCGCGGCCCACGCCCCGGTCCGGCCGGCCAGGCGCCGGCCGGCCACCCAGGTGAGCGGCATGGTGGCCAGGCCGATCACGCCGGGCAGGGAGCGGACGGCGTAGTCCGAGGTGCCGAAGACCTTCATCCAGAAGTGGAGCAGCACGTAGAAGAGCGGCGGGGCGCCGTCCCGCTTGAGGTAGGACGGGATCTCGTGGAGGGGCTGGCGGGCGATGGTGACGGTGAGCGCCTCGTCGAGCCAGAGGTCCGAGCGCGTCCAGAAGCGCAGGACCACCGAGAGGACCAGGACTGCCACCACCGCCGCGGCGATGACCTTCCGGGTCGTCGGCCCGAACGGGGGCCCCTCGGGATCCTCGTCCCGGGGGGGCGAGGTGGGGGGGCGCGCCGGGCTGTCGGGCGTCACCACGGCCGCCGCGGTCGGATCGACGGTCTCGGCGCTCGACTCGGCGCTCGACTCGGTGGCGGGCTCGGTGGTGATGGTCTCGGTCTCGGTGGCGGTTGCTGTCGTGGCGGTTGCCGTCGTGGCGGTGGCGGTGGGGTTGGGGGTCGTGTCGGGGACCGACGTGTCGGTGGCGCTCCGGGTGCCGAGAGGCACGGTGTCGACCGAGGGACCGGACCCGACCACCGGGGCGGTGCCTGGGGTGGCTGCATCCATGGGGGCATGGTACCCAGCGCCGTGCCGGGGGGTGGGTGTCCGCCTCATCCCTGGTCCCGCCGGTTCCTGGGCGGTAGCCTGCCGCCACGGCTCACGGTGCATGTGCCAGAGTGCATCCGTGGCAGAGTCCGTCGCAGGTCCGGGGCGGGCTCGGGGGAAGGACAGCAAGGGGGAAGCGGTGACGTCAACCAATGGATTCAACCGACGAACGTTCCTGACCCGCGGGGCTGCCGCCGGCGGGGTGGTGGTGCTCGGTGCCGCCGGGCTGTCGGCGTGCTCGTCATCGTCGTCCAGCCCGTCCACCACCGCCGGATCGACCGGCACGAAGCCCAGCTCCGGCTCGGGGACACCGGTACGGGGCGGCTCGCTGACCGTGGGCACCATCGCCGAGATCGACGGGTTCTTCCCGGCCACCAACCACTGGGACACCAACGGCTTCCTCTACGCCAACACCGTGTACGACCCGTTGATGGCCGTGGCCGCCGACGGGACCATCAAGGGCTACCTGGCCCAGTCCATGACCAGCAACGCCACCTACGACGTGTGGACCATGACGCTGCGGCCCGGCATCAAATTCAGCGACGGGTCGGACCTGACCTCGGCCGTGGTCAAGGCCAACTTCACCGTCCTGGCCGACTCGGCCCTGGCCGGCAAGGCGCTGGCCCAGGTGGCGTCGGTGGCCACGCCCGACGACATGACCCTCGTCTACACCCTGACCGGGCCCAACCCCACCTTCCCCTCCGGGCTCACCACCCAGGTCGGCTACGTGGTGGGCGAGGCCATGATCCAAAAGGCGGCGTCCAACTACGCGGGGACCCTGGTGCCGGTGGGGACCGGACCGTTCGTCTACTCCGAGTGGCAGCCCAACGACCACTTCACGGCCACCCGCAACCCGAACTACTGGCGCGGTGGTCTCCCCTACCTGGACCAGATCACCTTCAAGCCCATCCCCGACACCACCCAACGCGAGGCCACCCTCCGGTCGGGCGGGGTGGACATGATCGAGTCGGTCGACCCCAACACCATCACCAACTTCGAGGGCTCGGGCGGCTCGGGCTTCCAACTGGTCGACACCCGCACCGGCGTCATCGGCCAGCCCACCTTCTCGTTCATCATGCTCAACAACCTCCTGCCGCCCACCAACGACCTGGGGATCCGCCAGGCCCTGGCCAAGGGCATGGACCAGGCCGAGGTGCAAAAGGTGCTGGGCGGCCCGCCGGCCAAGCCGGCCACCGGCGTGTTCCTGCCCGACTCGCCGTACTACAGCGACACCCACTACCCCACCTACGACCCGGCCGGCGCCACCAGCCTGGTCAAGGCCTACAAGGCCCGGCACGGCACCCCGTCCATCAACCTGATGACCATCGCCGACCCCTTGGCCATCAAGGAGGTCCAGGCCGTCCAGCAGATGTGGGAGCAGGTCGGATTCCAGGTGAGCATCACCGAGGTCGAGCAGGCCACCATCATCGACGACTTCGTCCTGGGCAACTTCCACGCCGTGACCTCCTACCAGTTCGGTGAGGTCAACCCCGATCTCAACTACGTGTGGTGGAGCACCACCACCATCTCGCCCATCGGCCAGATCGGCCTCAACTTCACCCGGATGAACGACCCGTTACTCGAGAAGGCCATGCTCACCGGACGCCACACCACCGACGAGTCCACCCGGGTCACCGCCTACCAGACCGTCAACGAGCGGCTGGTGAAGAACCTCAACTACCTGTGGATCGAGCAGTACCTCTTCTCCGAGGTGGCCAGCCAGCGCGTCCAGGGATTCGACCACTGGACGTTCCCCGACGGCACACCGGGCTACGGCTTCGACGAGGGCATCTTCGTCCCGACCCAGACCTGGTTGGCCCAGTAGTGGCCGACCGGGCCGGCTGACCGGCGCTCGGCCCCGACCCGCCCGACATGGCCCGGTACCTGCTGCGACGATTCCTCCAACTGGTGGTGGTGACGTTCATCATCTCGGTGCTGATCTTCCTGCTCGTCCACCTCCTCCCCGGCAATCCGGCCGACGTCATCCTCGGGTCGAGCGACACCCCCCACAACCGTGCGATCCTCGATGCCCAGCTCGGACTGAACAAGCCGCTCATCCAGCAGTACGGGACGTGGTTGACCGCCCTGTTCCACGGCAACTTCGGCCAGTCCTACCTCAACCACGAGTCGGTGACCCACATCATCGCCACCGGCTACCCCATCGACCTGGAGCTGATCGTCATCTCCCAGGTGATCGCCTTCGCCGTGGCCATCCCCCTGGCCCTGGTCACCTCCCGGCGGCCCAACCGGGCCGTCGACAACGTCGCCACCACCGCCACCTTCGGCATGCTGGCCCTGCCCCCCTTCGTCATCGCCCCCATCATGGTGGCCGTCTTCGCCGTGGGCCTGCACTGGTTCCCGGCCACCGGCTACGTACCCCTCACCCAGAACCCGGGCACCAACCTGCACGACATGATCCTGCCCTCGCTGGCCATCACGGCCGGCTCCATCGCCGTCTACTACCGGCTCTTCCGGTCCGACCTGATCAGCACGCTCCAGGAGGACTTCGTGACCATGGCCCGCTCCAAGGGCCTGTCCCCGCGCTGGATCATGTGGCGCCACGCCTTCCGGCCCTCGTCGTTCTCGCTGCTGGCCGCGGCCGGCGTCAACATCGGTGCCCTCATCGCCGGGACCTTCATCGTGGAGTATCTATTCGCCATCAACGGCCTGGGCTTTGAGCTGGTCACCGCAGTCCAGCAGCGCGACTATCTGGTGGTGCAGGGGATCACGCTGGTGGTGGCCGTGGCCTACGTGGTCCTGCAGTTCATCATCGACTTCATCTTCACCATCGTCGATCCCCGGGTGACGCGGGAGTGAGCCATGCCTGACGACCGCGAGCTCCAGTCCACGGCGGCCTCCGGCCGGCTGCTGTCCGACCAGGTGCCCGGGCTGGCTGCCGTGGACGAACTGGTGGTGTCCCGCCAGAGTGAGACCCTGGACTCCGACGACATCCTGGTCCGCCGCCCCCTGGGCTTCCTGTTCTGGCTGGCTCTGGGCTGGGTGGGCCTGATCGTGCTGCTGGCGGTCATCGCCAACCTCCTCCCTCTGCCCAACCCGAACTTCCAGAACTACAACGCCATCAACGTCGCCCCGAGCATCCACCACCTCCTCGGCACCGACGACCTGGGGCGGGACCTGCTCAGCCGGGTCATCTACGGATCGCGGGTCTCCCTGATCGTCGGGTTCATCTCGGTGGCCATCGGCCTGGTGGTGGGCGGCTCCCTGGGCCTGGTGTCGGGGTACAAGGGCGGCGGCCTGGACAACGCCCTCAACGCCGGCTCCTTCGTGCTCCTGGCCTTCCCGGCCATCGTGGCCGTCATCGCCATCGTGGCCTTCTGGGGCTCGTCCCTCCTCAAGATCACCATCATCCTGGGCGTGGCCACCATCCCCCTCCTCTACCGGGTGGTGCGGGCCTCCAGCCTGTCCTTCGCCAACCGCGACTTCGTGATCGCGGCGCGCACCCTGGGGGCCACCTCGACCCGCATCGTGTTCCGGGAGATCCTGCCCAACGTGGTGCCGGTGGCGGTCACCTTCGGCCTGATCACCGTGGCCGGGGTCATCGTCATCGAGGGGTCGCTGGCCTTCTTGGGCCTGTCAGTGCCGCCCCCCACGGCGTCGTGGGGCAACATCATCGCCGAGGGCACGGCCAACGGGAACCTGAGCACCAACCCCTACATCATGCTGTGGCCGGTGCTGTCCATGTTCCTGCTGCTCTTGTCCATCAACCTGATCGGGGACCGGCTGCGCCAGCGGTTCGACATCCGGGAGGGACTGCTGTGAGGGCACCCGGGTGAGCCGCCGGCGGCAGAAGGGCCCCACCCTGACCTTCCCCGACGTGGCCCAGGACGACGGCCCCCTCCTGGTGGTGGACGACCTCCACACCTCGTTCCGCACGTCGCGGGGTACCGTGCGCGCCGTCGACGGGGTGTCGCTGTCCGTGGACCGGGGGCGTACCCTCGGGGTGGTCGGCGAGTCCGGCTCGGGCAAGACGGTGCTGTCGAGGTCGATCATGGGCCTGCTCCCCCCGCGCGACGTGATCACCAGCGGCACCGTGCACTTCGCCGGCCACGAGCTGACCGCCATGTCCCCGGCCGAGCTGCGCCAGGTCTGGGGCGCCGAGCTCAGCATGATCTTCCAGGATCCGATGACCGCCCTCAACCCGGTCAAGCGCATCGGGGTCCAGATCACCGAGACGCTCCGGCTCCACCTGGACATGGGCCGCTCCGACGCGGAGGCCACCGCCGTCGAGCTCCTGCGGTCGGTGGGCATCCCGTCGCCCGAGGAGCGGATCCGGTGGTACCCGTTCCAGCTCTCGGGAGGCATGCGCCAGCGCGTCATGATCGCCATCGCCCTGGCCTGTGCCCCCCGGCTGGTCATGGCCGACGAGCCCACCACCGGGCTCGACGTCACCGTCCAGGCCCAGATCCTCGACCTGCTCCAGGAGCTGCAGCGGGAGCGGCACATGGCGGTCATCCTGGTCACCCACGACCTCGGGGTGGTGGCCAACCGGGCCGACGACATCGTGGTGATGTACGCCGGGAAGGTGGTGGAGCGCGCCCCGACCCGCATCCTCTTCGGGGAGACACGGATGCCCTACACCCGGGCCCTGATGGACTCGATCCCCCGCCTGGCCGACCCGAGCGGTGTGCGCCTCCGGGCCATCGCCGGCCGACCGCCGGACCTCATCCACCCCCCGGAGGGCTGCCGGTTCGCTCCGAGGTGCCCCTACGTCCAGGACAAGTGCCGCCAGCTCGAGCCCCCGCTCCGCACGGCCGGCTCGCCGGACCACCTGTTCGCCTGCTGGTTCCCGTTGGTGAACGGCGTGTCCACCGCGCCGGTCACGACCCCGGTGGCGGTGGCGTCTCCAGGGTCGGCGTCGGAACGGGGGACGGCGTCGGGATCGGTGTCGGGGTCGGGGTCGGGGTCGGGGTCGGGGTCGGGGTCGGGGTCGGCCGGGACCGCCGGTGGGTCCGTGGACGGAACCGGGAGTGATGCCGGGGAGGTGGTGCCGTGAGCGCGCCCGACGGCACGGTGGCTTCCCCGGGCCCGGCCGAGGGCGAGCCGGTGCTGACCGTGGACGACCTGGTGGTCGAGTTCACCTCCGGTCGCCGGACGGTGCACGCCGTGTCCGGGGTGTCCTTCGCCGTGCGGAAGGGGGAGACGCTCGGCCTCGTGGGTGAGTCGGGGTGTGGGAAATCGACCACCGGCCGGGCCCTGGTCCACGTCCAGGCTCCGACCTCGGGCACGGTCACCTACCGGGGCCGGGACCTGAACGCCCTGTCCGGGCGCCAGCTGCGCCAGGTCCGCACGAAGATCCAGATGATCTTCCAGGACCCCATCTCGTCGCTCAACCCCCGCCGACGGGTCAAGGACATCGTGGCCGAGCCCCTGGTCATCTGGGGCCGTGGCACGAAGGCCGAGCGGGCCGACAGGGTCCGGACCATGCTGGAGGCGGTCGGCATCGACCCCGACGCCGCCGGCGACCGGCGCCCGGGCGAGTTCTCGGGGGGCCAGTGCCAGCGGATCAGTATCGCCCGCGCCCTCATGTCGGAACCCGACCTCCTGATCTGCGACGAGCCGGTGTCGGCCTTGGACGTCTCGGTCCAGGCCCAGATCCTCAACCTCCTGGCCGACCTGAAGGACCGGTTCGGCCTGACCATGGTGTTCATCGCCCACGACCTGGCCGTGGTCAAGAACGTCAGTGACAGGGTGGCGGTGATGTACCTCGGGAAGCTGGTCGAAGTGGCCGGGTCGGACGACCTCTACCGCTCCGCCGCCCACCCCTACACCGAGGCCCTGTTGGCCGCCATCCCGGAGCCCGATCCCGAGCAGCACACCGACCATCCGGGCCTGAGCGGCGAGCTGCCCTCCCCGCTCGATCCCCCGTCGGGCTGCCGGTTCCGGACCCGGTGCCCCTACGCCCAGGACCGGTGCACGGCCGAGGAGCCGCTGCTCCGCGAGATCGCGCCGGGCCACCGCGTGGCCTGCCACTTCCCGCTGGTCTCCCCCACCGTCCCGCCGGACGAAGCCGGGGCGTCGGTGGGGGCACCGGCATCGCCGGTGGGGACGGGCGACGGGGTGCAGGTGCCGCTGGGAACGGCCGACGCAGTGGGAGCGGGCGACAGCCAGGATTGAGCCGCGCCCGGCGGGCCCGTGGCCGGCCAGCCGCACCCGCTGATTGTCGCCGGTCAGGCGGTCAGGCGGCGGTCAGGCCCCTTCGGCCGGTGCGGCCGCAGGAACCGGCTCTGCGACCTCGGCAGCCGGCGTTTCCACGACCGGGGCGGCGTCGGCCGGAGTTGCATCGACCGGGGCGGCATCGGCCGGAGCGGCGTCAGCGGGCGCGGCGTCAGCGGGGGCGCCTTCGCCGGTGCCGTGCTCGGCCACATAGTCCGCCCAGGCCGCCTGGGCCTCGGTCTCGGGGGTGAACTCGGCCTCGGCGAAGACCGGGCCGACGTAGTTGCCCTCCTCGTCGTAGGCGTGCTCGCCGAAGGCCTCGCGGTACTCCTCGGAGACCTCGCCGCCCTCGGCGGCCTGCTTGATGGACAGGCTGATGCGACGGCGCTGGAGATCGATGTCGATGATCTTGACCCACAGCTCCTCACCCGGCGTGACCACCTGTTCGGGCAGGTCGACGTGGTGTCCGGCCATCTCCGAGATGTGCACCAGACCCTCGATGCCGTCGCCCACCTGGACGAACGATCCGAAGGGCACCAGCTTGGTGATCCGGCCGTAGACCAGCTCGCCCACCTGGTGCGAGTTGGCAAACTCCTGCCACGGGTCGGTCTGGGTAGCCTTGAGGGAGAGGCTGATCCGCTCCTTGGACAGATCGACGTCGAGGACCTCCACGTCGATCTCGTCGCCCACCGACACCACCGAGGACGGATGGTCGACGTGCTTCCAGGACAGCTCCGAGACGTGCACGAGCCCGTCCATGCCGCCGAGGTCCACGAAGGCACCGAAGTTGACCACCGACGACACCACGCCCTTGCGGCGCTCACCCGGCTTCAGGTTGGTCAGGAACTCGCCACGCTGTTCCTTCTGGGTCTCCTCCAGCCAGGCCCGGCGGGACAGGACGACGTTGTTGCGGTTACGGTCGAGCTCGATGATCTTGGCCTCGATGACGCGGCCCACGTAGGGCTGGAGCTCGCGTACACGGCGCAACTCGACCAGCGATGCCGGCAGGAAGCCGCGCAGGCCGATGTCGACGATGAGACCGCCCTTCACCACTTCGATGACGGGGCCGGTCACGACCTCGTCGGCCTCCTTCAACTTCTCGATGGTGCCCCACGCCCGCTCGTACTGGGCCCGCTTCTTCGAGAGGATCAGCCGACCCTCCTTGTCCTCCTTCTGGAGGACGAGGGCCTCGATGGCCTCGCCGAGGGTGACGATCTCCGAGGGGTCGACGTCGTTGCGGATGGAGAGCTCTCGGACCGGGATCACGCCCTCGGACTTGAAGCCGATGTCGAGGAGGACCTCGTCGCGGTCGATCTTGACCACGGTGCCCTCGACCAGGTCACCGTCCTCGAACTCGACGATGGTGCCGGCCATGGCGTCTTCGAGCGACGCCCCCTGGAGGTCGTCCTCGGTCACGGCCCGGGGGATGTACACCCCGTTCTCGTCGAAGGTGCCCATGGCTTCGGGCGAGAGGAGGGCGGTGCCCTCGGGTACGACTTGTGTATCGGACATGAAGGTAGGTAGCTCGCTTTCCGGACGGGTCCCGCCATCCGCGGGGAGGGCGGGGGTGAAGGTAGGGGCCACACCGTCGTGGCCGGGAGACAATCGTACTCCAACGACCCCGGACCCCGTGCGGCCCGGGCCGGTCAGCCCCCCTTGGCCTCCGCCCACGACGCCCCCCAGGCCATGGCCACCTTCAGCGGCACGCTCAGGTCGGCCGCACCGGTCAGGGCGTCCTCGGTCAGGGCGGCCACCTCGTCGGCCTCGTCGGGAACCACGTCGACCAGGACCTCGTCGTGCACCTGGAGCACGAGGTCGGAGCGGAACCCCCCGCGCTCCAGCCTCCCGTCCAGCCGGATGAGGGCCGCCTTGAACAGGTCGGCGGCCAGGCCCTGGATCCCGGCGTTCATGGCCTGGCGCTCGGCGGCCTGGCGCACCTGGTAGTTGGTCGAGACCAGGTCGGGCAACGGTCGGCGCCGACCGAAGGCGGTGATGGTGTACCCGGCGGAGCGGGCATCGGCCACGGCGTGCTCCATGTACTCCCGCACCGAGGGGAACGCCCCGAAGAACGCCTGCAGGATGCCCTGGGCCTCCTCGACCGGCACCCCGAGGCGCTGGGAGAGGCCGTAGGCCTCCATGCCGTAGGCCAGGCCGTAGGAGACCATCTTGGCCGTGGACCGCTGGGCCACGGTGACGTCGCCACGTTCGACGCCGAACACCTGGGAGGCCACCGTCCGGTGGATGTCCTCGCCGGCGGCGAAGGCCGAGGACAGGCCGGGGTCGCCGGACAGGTGGGCGATGGCCCGCAGCTCCACCTGGTCGTAGTCGGCCACCAGGAGCTGGCGGCCGTTCGAGGGCACGAAGGCCTGGCGGAACCGCCGGCCCTCCTCGGTCCGCACCGGGATGTTGTGCAGGTTGGGCCGGTCCGATGACAGCCGACCGGTCCGTGCCACCGTCTGGCGGAAGGTGGCGTGGATCCGGCCGTCGGGAGCGACCTCGGCGGCCAGGCTCTCGCCGTAGGTGGAGCGGAGCTTCTCCACCTCGCGGTAGCGCAGGAGGGTGTCGATGATCGGGTGTTGGCCACGGAGGAGTTCGAGGGTCCGGGCATCGGTGGAGAAGCCGGTCTTGGTCTTGCGCAGCGGGGTCAGGCCGAGGCGCTCGTAGAGCACCGACCGGAGCTGGGGCACCGAGTTGACGTTGAAGGGACCACCGGCCTGCTCGTGCATGGTGGCCTCCAGCACGGCGCACTCCTCGGCCAGCGAGGCGGCGATGGTCGACAGGACCTGTCGGTCCACGGGGATGCCCACCACCTCCATGCGGGCCAGCACCCGGACCAGCGGGAGCTCGATGTCGGCGTAGAGCGTGTCCTCGGCCACCTCGACGAGGGCCTCGGCCAGGGCGGGGCGCAGTCGGGCGAGGACCAGGGTCAGGCGCACCGAGGCCAGCGTGCCGGCGTCGAGGCCCGATCCCGCCCCGTCGGACTCGCCCCCGTCGTCGAGCAGCAGCACGCCCTGGCCCTTGCCGCCGGACCCGTCGTCCACCTCGACGCCGAGGTAGCGCGACGCCAGGTCCCCCAGGCGGTAGCCGTCGGTGGACGGGTCGAGCAGGTACGCGGCCACGGCGGTGTCCATGGCCAGGCCGGTGATGTCGACCCCGAGCGGCAGGAGCGCGCGCATCAGCTCCTTAGTGTCGTGGCCGACCACACCGATGCCACCGTCGGGACCGAGTGCGGCGGCCAGGAGGGTGAGCACGGAGGGGTCGCCCGGTGCCTCTCCGGCCAGGTGGACCACCGGAGTGACGGTACCGGCGGCGGTGTCGCTCTCGACGGCCAGGGTCAGGCTGACCAGGTCCGAGCGGCCGGCATCACCGGCCCACCGGGGGAACAGCGCCACGGTGGACGTGGACTCGCGGGCTGCGGCCAGGACCCGGTCGAGGGCCACGACAGCGTCCGCACCGGTGAGGGCCGTCTCCACCAGCGGCGACTCCAGCCAGTCGGGCGAGGCCCCGGGGCCCGTTGCGCCCGGTGTCTCCCCCGGGCCGCCGCCCGCACCCTGTCCGGCACCCTGCAAGCCACCGGAGCCGGAGCCCACCGCCGCTGTCCCCGGGGCCGGCGATCCCAGCCCGCCCTCGTCCATCAGGTTCGAGAACCGCGTCCACAGCGACCGCAGCTCGAGCTCGGCGAAGGTCCGCCGGGCCTCCTCGACATCCCATCCACCCAGCGTCAACTGATCGACGTGGACATCGAGCGGCACGTCTCGGATCAGGGGGATGACCTCGGCGTTCTGCTCCACCCGCTGGCGGTGGTCGGCCAGGTTCTGACGCAGCTTGGGCGAGAGGGCGTCGAGGTGGGCGTAGAGGGTCTCGAGGTCCCCGTACTCGTTGACCAGCTTGGCCGCCGTCTTCTCGCCGACCCCCGGCACGCCGGGCAGGTTGTCCGACGGGTCGCCCCGGAGGGCCGCCAGCAGTGGGTACTTGGTGGGCGGGACACCGGTCCGCTCCTCGATGCCCGCCTCGTCGTAGAGGGCGTAGTCGCTGACCCCCCGGCGGTTGTAGAGCACGCGGACGTAGGGGTCCTCGACGAGCTGGTAGGCATCACGGTCGCCGGTCACGATGATCACCGGGTGGCCGCGGTCCCGGGCCTCGGTGGCCAGGGTGGCCAGCACGTCGTCGGCCTCGAATCCCTCGGCGTCCACCACCGGGATGGACAGCGAGTCCAGTACCGTCCGGATCATCTCGAACTGGGGCAGGAGGTCCGGGGGCGTGTCGGCACGGCCCCCCTTGTACTCCTCGACGATCTCGTCCCGGAACGTGCCACCCGGGAGGTCGAAGGCCACGGCCAGGCCGACCGGACGATGGTCGCGGATCAGGTTCACGAGCATGGAGGCGAAGCCGTGGACGGCGTTGGTGACGATGCCGGCGCTGGTGGCCAGGTCGGGAGGGAGGGCGAAGTAGGCCCGGAAGGCCAGCGACATCCCGTCGAGCAGGATGAGCGGCCTGGTCGTGGCGGAGTCGGTTCCCCCGGTGTCGGCGGCCATGGCGGTTGCTCGCCCGGTCAGGGGACGAGCGTGCCCTCGAGGACCTGCCGGGCCACGTCGATCATGCGGGAACGGGTGCCCATGGCCCGCTTCTGGATGAACCCGAACGCCTCGGACTCCGACATCCCGGACCGCTCCATCAGGACGCCCTTGGCCCCGTCGACCAGCCGTCGGGTCTCGAGCTTGTCCTCGGCGCTGGGCGGTCGGTCACCGCCGGCGGCCGTGGCGGCCTGCTGGGCCTCGGCGTCGATGGCCCATTCCTGCTCGCACCGGGCCATGGCCTGGTCGATGGCCGGGATCAGCTCGATGCGCTGGAACGGCTTGACGAGGTACGCCGCCACTCCGGCGTCACGGGCCTCGTCGATCAGGTTGCGCTGGCTGAAGGCGGTCAGGATGAGGACGGCGACCTTGAGATCCAGATCCCGGATGGCCCGGGCCGCGGCCAGGCCGTCGGAGCCCGGCATCTTCACGTCCAGGATGACCAGGTCGGGCTGGTTGGCCCGCACCAGCTCCACGGCCTCGTCCCCCCGCCCGGTCTCGCCGACGACGTCGTACCCCTCGTCCAACAGGATCTCCTTGAGATCGAGGCGGATGATGGCCTCGTCCTCGGCGATGACCACGCGCCTGGTCATAGTCACTCAGATCCTCCCGATTCGGGTGCCGCTGCTGCCGGACGGCGGCAGCGGGCTGTTGCATGGATGGGACGGTGTTGCATGGATGGGACGCTGGTGCATGGATGGGACGGTGCTGCATGGTGGGACGCTGCAGGCGCAACGGCGGGCTCGGACCGTCAACCGTGCCCGATCACCAGCCGGTCGATCAACTCGTCCTGCCGCTTCTCGAGCTCGGCGATCCTGCTGACCAGCGACTCCCGCGTCTGCAGCATGACAGACGCGTGGCGACTGGCCTCGTCGTGCTCCTTGGCCGCCACCGGCGTCTCGGCCACCAGGGCCCGGATCCGGGTGTCGTCGGCGATCTCGTTGACCACCAGGATCTGCTCCTCGAGGACGGCGAGCTCGGCCCGCGCCCGGACCAGCTGGGCGTGGGCATCGCTGAGACGGCGTTCGACGCTGGCGCGGTGCATGGAACGGCAATTCTACGCATTACTCAGCCCCGTCGGCGCCTCCGGGCCGGCCGCGCCGACGGGCCGGAGGCTCCCGGGCCCGGCCGTCGGCCGCTCACCCCCGGGGCACCTCCAGCCAGCAGCGGGTGATCTCGTAGGCCTCGAGCCGGTCCAGGTCAGGCGGTGGGCCCAGGCCCGGGCCGTCGGGGACCTCCACCGTCAGCGCCCCGTCCGTCCCGTCCCGCCGCAGGGCGGGCGGTGGCACCAGGTCGGCGTCCAGGTAGGTCCGGCTCGGCTGGAGGTCGCCCGGCCAGGCGAACCCGGGCAATGCAGCGAAGGTGGCGTTGACGCCGCGGGCGTACCCGGACTCGTACATGCCCCCCATCCACAGGGGGACCCCCTCGGCGCTGCAGGTCTCGACCACCTCCAGGGCGGCACCGAGGCCGCCCAGACGCGCCGGCTTGATGCACACCACCGAGCACGCCCCCATGGCCAGCGCCTGCCGGACGCTGCGGGGTGAGTCGAGGCTCTCGTCGAGGCACACCGGCGTGGCCATCCGGCCGGCCAGTCGTGCGTGGCCCTCGAGGTCGGTGGGATCGAGGGGCTGCTCGATGCAGAGCAGGCCGAACCGGTCGAGCCCGACCAGGTGGTCGGCGTCTGTCGGGCGGTAGGCGCCGTTGGCATCCGCCTGGATGGCCAGGTCGGGGAAGGCCCCGCGGACCGCGGCCACCGGCTCGAGGTCCCAGCCCGGGCCCACCTTGAGCTTGACCCGGGCGATGCCCTGGGCGACGAGGGCCGCCACCTCGGCCACCAACGCCTCGGTCGACTCCGCACGGCCGAGGACCGCCCCCACCGGGACCGATCGGCCGGCCACCCCCAGGAAGCCGGCCAGTGACTGCCCCGACACCCGCAGGTGGAGATCGGCCACCGCCATCTCCAGCGCGGCGAAGGCCAGGGTGGCGTCGGGGGCGGCCCGGCGGATCCCGCCCAGTTCGGACGGCCGGGGGACGCGCCGGCCGGCCCGGGGCGCCAGGTCGATCAGCCCCGGCACCAGCGCGTGCCGGAGGAGCGCGAACGAGCGCCGGGCATCCTCGGTGTCGTAGGTGGTGTCGGCCAGGGCGGCACACTCACCCCAGCCCTCGACAGGCTCCCGGCCGTGGTTGCCGATGACCCGGACCAGCACGAGCGGCCGCCGGCGGTGGGTGCTGCGGGACGTCGCCACCGGTCGGGTGAAGGGCAGCTCGACCATCCAGAGCTGCACCGCCAGGAGGCCCACCTCCCCGGCGGCACCGATGCCCGCCCACCGTTCCGACAGCCCGGGAGACGTGGTGGCGTCCATGGGCGTGAGCCTACGGTGTGGGTCGTCACCCTCCGGGCCGGGTCCGTC
>Ga0302202_10001651_pt1 | contig 27403 bp, 20 predicted proteins | sample II_Bog_N3_3_FD_194579 | JGI IMG/M metagenome (GOLD analysis project Ga0302202, IMG submission 194579) | Peat permafrost microbial communities from Stordalen Mire near Abisko, Sweden - II_Bog_N3_3 | ecosystem: Environmental > Terrestrial > Soil > Wetlands > Peat | place: Sweden: Abisko...
CTCCAAGATCAACATCGTGGACACCCCCGGCCACGCCGACTTCGGTGGCGAGGTGGAGCGCGCGCTCAAGATGGTCGACGGAGTGGTGCTGCTGGTCGACGCCAGCGAAGGCCCGCTGCCGCAGACGCGCTACGTGCTGTCGAAGGCGCTCGAGGCCAAGCTCACGCCGATCGTCGTGATCAACAAGATCGACCGCCCTGACGCCCGCCCGCAGGAGGTGCTGAACGAGGTCTATGACCTGTTCATCGATCTCGATGCCGACGAGAGCGTGCTGGAGTTCCCGGTGATCTACACCAATGGCAAAGCCGGCACCGCGACCATGGACATCAACGTCCCCGGCACGGACCTGCAGCCGCTCTTCGAGCTGATCTTCAAGACGATTCCGGCAGCCACGGGAACTCCGGATGGCGATCTGCAGGTGCTGGTCACTAATCTGGATTACTCGGACTACCTAGGCCGCCTCGCCATCTGCCGCGTCTTCAATGGAACGCTCAAGGCTGGCCAGGAGATCAACCTCTCCAAGGTGGACGGCAAGCTCGAGACTGTGAAGATTACCAAGCTCTTCACCTTCAACGGCCTCAAGCGCACAGACACCACCGAGACCGAGGTCGGCGACATCATCGCCGTCGCCGGCATCCCGGGCATCACCATCGGCGAAAGCTTCTGCGCGCTCGAAGACCCCAAGCCGCTGCCCACCATCAAGATAGACGAGCCCACCATCGCCATCGTCTTCTCGGTTAACAATGGGCCGTTCGCCGGCCGCGAGGGCAAGCTGGTCACCTCGCGCAACATCAAGGAGCGCCTGGAGCGCGAGCTGCTCACCAACGTCAGCATCCGTGTCGAAGACACCGGCACGCCGGACAACTTCAAGGTGCTGGGCCGTGGCGAGCTGCAACTCTCCGTGCTGATTGAGATGATGCGCCGCGAGGGCTTTGAGTTGATGGTCTCGCGTCCCACCATCGTCACTAAGCGCGTGAACGGCGAGCTGATGGAGCCCTCTGAGCTGCTGACGATTGATGTTCCCGAGAGCTTCGTCGGCACGGTCATCGAAAAGCTCGGCCCGCGCAAGGGCGAGATGTTCAAGATGGCCAACCACGGGTCTGGACGCGTCCGCATGGAGTTCAAGGTGCCCTCGCGCGGTCTGATTGGCCTGCGTAACGAGATGCTGACCGAAACCCGCGGCACGATCGTCATGAACAGCATCGCCGGCGAGTACATCCCCTACACAGGCGAGATCCCGCAGCGCGTCACCGGCGCGCTGATCTCCGACCGCCAGGGAACGACCACGCTCTACGCCCTCGACGGCATTCAGGACCGCGGCATCCTCTTTCTCGGCGACGGCGTCGAGGTGTATGAGGGCATGATCATCGGCGAGCACTCCCGCGACAACGATCTGGACGTGAACTGCGTCCGCGAGAAGAAGCTCACCAACATGCGCGCCTCGGGTTCAGACGATGCGGTCCGCCTCGTTCCCTTCAAGTCGCTCACACTGGAGCAGTCCATCGAGTTCATCGCCGACGACGAACTGGTGGAGGTCACGCCCAAGTCGCTGCGCATGCGCAAGAAGGTTCTGCAGGCCAACCGCCGCCCCCGCAAGGGCCAGACCGCTGAGTAGGGAAGACCCATCCCAAAACAGGGTTCCGCTATGGAGGACCCGCACGTCTCCCTGCTGGCCAGGAAGTTTCCCCTTGACCTCGCTCCAGAGCGGACGTAAGGTCTCTTCACTCACTCAAGGCGGACCTATACCGCGCTGAAGCACGCCTCCTTTCCCAGATCTCGGCCCCGAAGTTCAATTCAGCTTTGCGGAGATTCGATATGTTTTGGATGGATGCCTCAACTGCCTCCGCGGTGACCGGTGTGACTGGTGTCACCGGTGTGACTGGCGCGGCCGCCTCTGCGGGTGCAAAATTTGTCTGGTCCCCAACCGCACTGGCTGCCGCCATCACCGCCATCGGTGCGCTCGGCACCGCCGCCTTCGGTCTCGTGGACGCCACCAAGCTCTTCTGGGGCGGGGTCTCCAACTCCGGCTTTGTCTTTATCACGCGCCTGCTCAAAGAGCTTGCGCCGGATGAAAAGGGCGTGCTCCATAACTCCTCCATCACCCGCGCTGCGATCTCGGACACGCTGAAGGCCAACTGGCTCAATGGCGTCCCGGAGTCTGATCTGAAGAGCACGGCCAAGTCCCTGATCAAGCTCCGTCTCAACGCCACCACGGCTGCTCACCTGGCCAAGGTCACCGGCGTGGACTCCACCAGCCTTGAAGTGGTCGCGACCAGCCTGGCCGCAGGAGCAGCGCTCTTGCCGGAACAGATGAACACCTACGGCCGCTTCGACCTGCTGCTCTCCACCATGATTGACCGTGCCTACCAGCGCGCCGACCAGCGCTATCGTAACTCCGCCAAGGTCCTGGCGCTGTTCATGGCACTGGCGCTGGCGGAGATCGCCGCGTGGTCGCTCCACTCTGCGACAGGATACGACGGTTCGATCTATATCCAGGGACTGGTCGCGGGTCTGCTTGCCACCCCACTGGCGCCGATCGCCAAGGATGTCGCCACCGGACTCAACTCCGCCGCCAAGGCCGTTCAGGCCGTGAAGGGGCAGTGATGACGTCGCCCAACTGGTTCATCGATCTCCGTGCGCAGTCTCACGGCGGCCCCGTCGGCACGCTCAAGATTACCGACGGCAACGGCCAGCTCTTTGATACGGCAACCCTCGTGGAGAAGGTCCGCGGCCAGGATGTACTTTTGATGACCCACGGCTTTGAGAACAACCGCCAGCAGGGCACAGACGCTCTGAATGAGTGGAAGTCGCACCTGCAGATTGACCCTCCACCCTTCTTCATAGGCGTGCTCTGGCCGGGCGACGGCTTCCTCCCCATCTTCATCGACTACATCTGGGAGGGCAGCGAGGCGGAGAAGAGTGGGACAGTGCTCGGGCAGTTCGTCGATGCCAACTTCGGCGCGGCGGCATCCGTCTCGTTCGGCTCGCACTCGCTGGGCGTGCGCGTGATGATGCAGGCCATCAGCCAGCTCAATAACATTCAGAAGGCTCGGCATCTCATCACGCTCGCGGCCGCCATTGAGGATGACACCCTCAACAAAGAGTTCCAGGGAGTGGCCGGCAAGGTCAAACACATCTCGGTCATCTACTCGATGCAGGACCACGTCCTGGCGCTCGCGTATCCGGCGGGCAACCTGGTCGGCGGCGTGATCGAACGCGGCAATCCGAATGTAAAGGCCGCGCTGGGCCGCTCCGGGCCGGCCTCGCCCGCGCCTGCCAGCGTCATCGGCAACCCCCGCCTGCCTGACACATGGAGTTACGGCCACACCGACTACACCAGCACCGACCATGTTGACGGCGACTTCCCACCGACGGTCAATATCCCGTCGCCGGACACGCCGGCCTGGGGGCTCACGGCTCCGGCCCCTATACCCAATCCCCCCGCACTGACCGCGACCGACAAGTGGAAACCCTGCTGGTCAGCCGACTACATCTCCACCCGCTGGCCCCTGAGCTAGGCTTCTCAGCGTTTTACGCATCGTCCTTTTGCGGACGTTGTGTGAGTGCCATGATTTTCTCTTGCCCGCGAGGCGACGTTTCTTCCTTACCCTGCATCGAAACGTGGTGGCAAATCTGACATCTCCAGGCGTCTCCGGCAATCGCTGGCCGCGCAGTGGAGATTGGATCTGCGATCGACTGGCGGCTCGCTTGCCGGTCTCCTGAGGCGGGATACGTGACGGCTGCTACCAGCGACGCCATTGCAAAGATTCGCATTGAACACGCTCTGGAGAGCATGTCGGATGCCTTCCTGCTGTTGGATCGCGACTTTCGCGTCGCTTACATCAACCCGGCCGGGGAACGCGCGGTGCAGGCGCGTGCCGCGGAGATCTTGGGCCGCTCCCACTGGGAGGTCTGGCCTGCGTCGGTAGGTACGGAGGTCGAGCGCCGCTACCGGCTTGCAGTGGCAACCGGCGAGGCGCAGCATTTTCAGAATCACTATGTCGGTGGCGAACTCGACCGCTGGTATGAGCTCCATGCCTACCCCAGCGAAGAAGGCCTAGCCATCTACTTCCGCGACATCACCGCGCGCAAGCGCGAGCAGGAGATCTCCGGCCGCACCGAGCGGGTCTACCGCGCGGCGCTCTCCAATACGCCGGATCTGGTCTACGTCTTCGATATTGATCACCGCTTTATCTATGCGAATGAGGCTCTGCTCACCTTATGGGGCCGCACCTGGGACCAGGCCATCGGCAGGAACTGCCTGGAGCTCGGCTACCCGGACTGGCACGCAGCCATGCATGACCGTGAGATCGAGCAGGTCATCGCGACCCGCAGCTCCATCCGCGGCGAGGTTCCGTTTACCGGGACCAACGGCCCCCGGATCTACGACTACATCTTCGTTCCGGTCATAGGGGCCAATGGCGAGGTCGAAGCCGTGGCCGGCACTACGCGTGACGTCACCGAGCGCCGCCAGTCAGAAGAGGCGCTGCGCCGCAGCGAACAACTTGCCACCGCCGGGCGGCTGGCATCCTCCATATCGCATGAGATTAACAACCCGCTCGAAGCAGTCACTAACCTGCTCTACCTGATGGAGACCGACCCCTCGCTGAGCGCCGAGACCCGCGGCTACCTGGAGGCGGCGCAGTCAGAGCTCGCCCGCGTGGCGCATATCACCACCCAGACGCTGCGCTTCTATCGCCAGACCACCAATCCGACGAAGGAAGAGGTCAAGAATGTTCTGGACTCTGTTGTCTTTCTCTTTGACCGGCGCCTGCGCGAAGCCAAAATCCGCCTGGAGCGCCGCTACTCCTCCATGGCACCCACCATGGTCTTTGCGGGCGAACTGCGGCAGGTAGTAGCCAATCTTGTGGCCAATGCCATTGATGCGGTCGGCTCCGATGGCCGCGTCGTACTGCGCGAACGCCGCTCCACGGACTGGCGCACCGGCCGCCAGGGAACCCTCATCTTGGTCTCGGACTCCGGCCACGGCATGGCGCCGGAGACGGCCTCGCGCATCTTTGAGCCCTTCTTCAGCACCAAGTCCGAGACCGGAACCGGCCTGGGCCTGTGGGTCAGCAAAGAGATCGTTGAAAAGAACGGCGGCGCCATCCGTGTGCGCTCCGTCCAGCAGCCGCCATATCGCGGCACGGTGTTCTCGGTCTTCCTTCCCGAACCCTCTCACGCGGAGAGTATCCAGCGACAAAAGCACCGATCGGCCTAAAGGAGAGGTAATTCCTCCGCCCGGTTCTCAACGGATATTCTCAGGCAAACAAAGGGACCGCCCGAAGGCGGCCCCTTGGCATCGGGCGAGCGAACGGCCTACTACTTCTTGGCGTGCGCGAAGCGCTTGTTAACCTCGTCCCAGTTCACCACGCCCCACCATGCAGCCAGGTAATCGGGACGGCGGTTGTTGTACTTCAGGTAGTAGGCGTGCTCCCAGACGTCGTTGCCCAAGATGGGATACAGGCCATCGCTCAGCGGCGAGTCCTGGTTCGGCTTGGTGACAATCTCCAGCTTGCCGCTCTTGAAGACCAGAAAGCCCCAGCCGGAGCCGAACTGCTTGGCTGTGGTCTCGTTGAAGGTCTTCTTGAAGGCCTCAAAGCTGCCGAAGTCGGTGGCAATCTGCGCCGCGATGGCGCCGGTCGGTTCGCCGCCGCCGCCGGGCTTCATCAGCGTCCAGAACATGGTGTGGTTGACGTGGCCGCCGCCGTTGTTGCGGACTACGCCGCGCACGTCCTCGGGAATCGCGCCCAGGTCGCTGACCAGTTCTTCGGGCGTCTTCTTGCCCAGCTCGGGGTGCTTCTCGACCGCGCCGTTCAGGTTGGTCACATAGGTCTGGTGGTGCTTGTCGTGATGCAGCTTCATCGTCGCCTCGTCGATGGTCGGCTCGAGCGCGGCATAGTCATAGGGAAGTGGAGGGAGTTCGAAGGCCACGGAAGTTGCTCCTTTGGGGTGGGTTACGGCGAAGGGAAGTCTCCGCGCATTGGGTTGGATGCACCAGCGCTCCAGCGCGGTGCGACACCGTAGAGATTAGCACCGCAGCCGCGGTCGCGGGGAAGTCCGAGGCTGGAAATTCCTGGTCCCCGGGAAAGGATTTTTTCCGGAATCGGCCGCGATGTGGTCGAATAACCGCATGAATTCCCTCAGTGGTTCCTATCGCTGGCTGGACGACGACGGCCCTGCCTTTGGCGCTCCAGGACTTGAGCCTCGCTGGACCTCCAGCCGCAAGGACGCGGTCTCAACCGCGTACGCCGCGTCGAGCAAGATCTGGTTCACCGCATCGCACGGAACGCTGAATGAGATCTACTACCCCACCATCGACCGTCCCCAGACGCGCGACATGGAGCTGCTGTTTACCGACGAGGAGACCTTCTTCCACGAGGAGAAGCGCGACTTCCTCTATGACTTCCACTACATTGACAGCGAGGCCCTGGCCGTTCGCGTAGTGGCCAACGATCTGGGTGGTAAATACACCGTCACCAAGGAGTTCATCACCGACCCGCACCATCCTGTGGTGCTGATGAACGTAAAGATCGATGGCGATGAAGAGGTCCTGTCGCGGCTGAAGTGCTACGCTCTGCTGGCTCCGCATCTGGACGGCGGCGGCGCCGGCAACTCCGCCCGCTCTCTGGACGTCGCCGGGCAGCGTTGCATCCTCGCCTGGAAGAACAACGTTTCGCTGGCCTTCGGCGCGGACTGCGGTTTTACGCGCTCCAGTTGCGGCTACGTCGGCACCAGCGACGGCTACCAGGACCTGAGCACCCACATGCGCATGGACTGGCACTTCGGCCAGGCGCTGGATGGCAACCTCGCCCTGATGGGCGAGATCAACGTCGCCCAGCACCGCGAGTTCACCATCGCCATCGCACTGGGCGATGGCCCCCACGCAGCGCTCGCCGGCATCATGCAGACGCTCTCCACGCCCTATGCGGAGCATCGCAAGCGCTTCATCGACCAGTGGCATCGCTCGCAGTCGCCCGCGCATCTCGCCGCCGCATCTACTGACGGCGGGCGCCTCATGCGCGTCTCGCACAATGTCATCCTCGCCCATGAGGATAAGACCTACTCCGGCGCATTCATCGCGTCGGCGTCCATTCCGTGGGGAGCCTCCAAGTCCGACGACGATCTCGGCGGCTACCATCTGGTCTGGACGCGCGACATGGTGCAGTCCGCGACGGCGTTGCTGGCCTGCGGCCGTATTGAGACCGCTCGCCGCGCGCTGGTCTACCTCGCCTGTACGCAACATACGGATGGCGGCTTCGCGCAGAACTTCTGGATCGACGGAACGCCCTACTGGTCAGGAATCCAACTGGACGAGGTCGCCTTCCCGGTCATCCTCGCCTGGCGGCTCTGGAAACTCAACGGCCTGGGCAAGTTCGATATCTTCGCCTTCATCACCAGCGCTTCGGCGTTCCTGGTACGTTATGCTCCGGTCACCCAGCAGGAGCGCTGGGAGGAGAACGCCGGCTACTCGCCCTCCACGCTGGCAGCGGTCATCTCCGCGCTGGTTTGTGCTGGAGACATCTGTCGCGCGCACGCCTCCGAGGAGCTCGCCGAGTTCTTCGAGAACTACGCCGACTGGCTGGAGGCACACCTGGACGAGTGGACCACCACGCGCCGGGGCGTGATCCTGCCCGAGGTCCCGTATCACTACATGCGCATCCGCCCGCCGGCCGAAGGCGAACCCTTCCACAACCCCGATATCCCGCCCGGCATGATCCATATCGCCAACCGCGCGCCGGACGAGAAGTTCGCCTTTGAGGCCCGCGAGGTCGTCGATCCCGGCTTTCTGGAGCTGGTGCGCTACGGCATCCGCCGCGCCGACGACCCGCTCATCGTCGACTCGCTGAAGGTGGTAGACAGTATCTTGAAGATCGACACGCCCTACGGCCCCTGCTGGCGCCGCTACAACCACGACGGTTACGGCCAGCGCAAAGACGGCGGCCCATACATGGGCTGGGGCCAGGGACGAGCATGGCCCATCATGACCGGAGAGCGCGCCCACTTTGAGCTCGCCGCCGGGCATGACGTCACGCCCTACGTCACCGCGCTCGAACGCTTCAGCTCCATCGGCGGCATGTTGCCCGAGCAGGTTTGGGACTACGCCGACCTGCCCGAGGAGGGCATGTACTTCGGCCGCTCCGCCGGCTCTGCGCAGCCGCTGGTCTGGGCGCACTCGGAGTACATCAAGCTGCTGCGTTCGGTCTCTGACGGCCAGGTCTTCGACCGCATCTCGGTGGTCGCCGACCGCTACGGCGCCCCCAGCGACCAGCGCATCTTCCGCAGCCGCATGGAGATCTTCCAGGTTGCCCGGCCCATCTCCGCGGTCATGCAGGGAGGCACCCTGCGCATTATGGACGCCGAGCGCTTCCGCGTGGTCTGGACCGCCGACAACTGGGCTACCAAGAACGCGCTGGACTCCAAGGTCGTGGGCCGCCCCGGCGCCTATGCCGACATCGCTATCGCCCCGGCCCAGACCGGGAGCATCGTCTTTACCCTCTACTGGCCCGCCGAGGACCGCTGGATCAATCGCAATTTCGAGGTCAACATCGTGGACGAGGCCGTTCCGCAGGGCACCGCGGCGGATAAGCCGATGATGTAACTCGTGGAGCAGCGGCCAAGGCAGGGGCTTCGAATATCACCTTCTACACCGCAATCTCCCGTAGTGCTAACTGCGCTCCGAATCGCGCACAATGGAAGGCCAGAACATCCATCATGGGCAAGATCCTCCCCAACCTGACAGAGCTGGAAGAGCTTACGGGCGACAAGCAGCAGTTTCTGCTGCGGGTCGTGCAGCCCGGTCTCTCGGGATTGATGGACGGCTCGGTCTCCACGCTCGCGCCCATCTTCGCGACAGCGTTCGCCACGCATAAGTCGCACACCGTGCTGCTGGTGGGACTGGCGTCGGCAGTCGGCGCGGGCATCTCGATGGCGTTCTCTGAAGGCCTCTCCGACGACGGCGAGATCACCGGCCGCGGCAACCCAGTCTTCCGCGGCGCCGTTACCGGCGGCATGACCTTCGTCGGCGGCTTCTTGCACACGCTGCCGTTCCTGATCCAGAATGTGCACACCGCGCTGGCGTGGGCCTACCTCGTCGTCGGCATCGAGCTGCTCATCATCTCCTGGATACGCTATCGCTACATGAAGACCAGCTTCGCGCTCTCCTGCGTGCAGGTGATCGTGGGCGGTGGTCTGGTCTTCGCGGCGGGCGTGCTTATCGGCAGCTCGTAGCGGAGCTACATCGGCGGCCCGGGAATGCTGACCATCCAGCCCACGCCGAACTTGTCTGTACACATGCCGAAGAGCGGCGACCAGAAGGTCTTTGCCAGCGGCATCTGCACGCTTCCTCCATCGCTCAGAGCGGAAAACCATCGGCTTACGTCGGCCTCGTCCTCCGAGGCCACAGACACCTGGAAACCACCCATAGCCTGCCCACGCCCCGGCGGTGTGTCGCAGCCCATCAGCGTAATGCTGCCCAGCGGCATCGATGTGTGCATGATGGCGTCCTTCATCTCCGCCGGCACCGGCGTACCCTCCGGCCCTTCTCCATAGGTCATGGTGAACTGGACCTTGGTGCCGAACGTCTTCTCATAGAAGGCAAATGCCTCGCGGCACTTGCCCAGAAATACCAGGTGCAAATTCGTCTTCATTGCAGTCTCCTATAGGTTGTGAAAGCAGCCAAAGTTATATGCCAGCGGCTTCTGCCGTGCGCTAGTTTTCTTGCAGAAAAGCAGCGAGTTTCTCCAGGCTCCCGCTCCATCCCTCGCTCATGCCCTTCAGGTACTGCGGAGCCACGGCAGTCGCGCTGATGACGATCACATGCAGTGATATCTCCGTTCCGCCGTCCAGCTCGCGAAACACAACCGTATTGCGGTTCACGAACATCGGCTGGCCCTGCGCGTCCAGCGCGGAGGCCAGGAACACCAGCCGCTCTGGAGGCACAATCTCCTCGAACTCGCCGCCCATCGGGTACACCGTTCCATCAGGTGCGCGCATGTCGATGTGAATCTTCCCTCCCGGACGCAGGTCGATCTCGCAGCGCGGGTTGGTAAACATCTTCGGTCCCCACCACTGCGCCAGTTGATCCACATCGGTCCATGCATGCCATACCCTCGGGCGCGGCGCGCGAAAGAACCGAGTCATCTCCATCTCCATCGGAACCGCTGCGACATTCGTACTCATTGGACCCCCTTCTCGGCCTCTGCCTCAACCAACTCGGCCAGCCGTTCAAAGCTGCTGCTCCATCCGCCGTTGTGGCCATCGCGCTCGCTCGCGGTGGCAAAGAATGCCTGGTGGAAGTGCATCGTCGTCTTGCCGTCGTGCTCTTCCAGGCGGACGGTGATCGTCGTGTCATGCGGAGCGCCATCCGCCGGCAGGCCGACCGCGCTGCGGTCCTCCCACGCATAGGTATAGACCAGCCTCTCCGGCGGAACGAACTCCTTCAGCACGCCGCCCTGCCATATTTCCGCCACCGTATCGCTGCCCGGAGTCATGCCGCGCAGACCAATCCGCCAGCGGTCGCCGGGCTTCCTGCCCAGCTCCACATGGAAGGCTGGAAACACCTTCGGTCCCGACCACTGCTTCGCCATCGCGGGGTCCGTCCACGCTTGCCACACCAGCTCGCGCGGAGCGTTGAAGACGCGCGTGATGCTCAGCTCATGCGTGGCCCCGCCCGCAGGCTTGTCCTTCTCTTGCAGATGCGCCTCCAGCCGGTCGAACATCTGCCTCCCGCCCTCGATGGAGCGGTACTCGCGCACGTTGCGGTCGCGCTCCTCGGCCGACGGAAACGCGATGCGAATCGTCAACCTCGTGCCGCCGTCTTCGTCCGTGAAGCTTATGGTCTGCTGGAAGCGCACCGTCTCGGCGCCCTCTTTGCCCCCGGACAGTTCCAGCACCACCTTCTCCATCGGAACGACCTCGAGGAAGGTCACCTCGTTCGGATAGTTCGTACCGTCCGGCCCATGCATCACCAGGCGCCACTTGCCGCCGGGGCGCAGGTCCATCTCCGTCATCGTCGTGCGGAAACCCTTTGGTCCCCACCACTGGCCCACCTGCCAGGGGTCAGCGAACGCACCCCACACCATAGAGCGCGGCGCAGCGAAGACCCGCGTCATCACGATCTCCCGCTCCGTTGCCTTCAACTCATCACTTGCTATTGCTGCGGCCATATCGCGTCTCCTTTTTTGGCTTCTTCCTTCCTTTGGTCTGCTTCTGCTCCGCCTGGACCCGCTGCAAATATTCGTCCAGCCGGTCGAAGCTCTCTTCCCAGAACCTGCGGTACTCGTCCAGCCAGCCGGCGGCCTGGCGCAGCGGCTCGGCCTTCAGCTTGCAGGGCCGCCACTGGGCCTCGCGGCTGCGCACAATCAGACCGGCGCGCTCCAGCACTCGCAGGTGCTTGGAGACCGCCGGCATGCTTATCGCGAACGGCTCAGCCAGCTCAGTCACGGAGGTCTCGCCCAGCGCGAGCCGCGCCAGAATTGCCCGCCGGGTGGGATCAGCGAGGGCGGCGAAGGTCGAGCTGATGGAGTCATTCATGGTTGTATTGAACCCATTGGTTATATAACCAATTAGATAAATACGCCGCACGCCTTCGCCTGTCAAGGAAAATCGCGCATCCTGCGCACGGACTATTCGATCTGTGGTCGAGCGCACTTGCAGGTCGTCCTCCTCAGGGCCTATCCTCCGCTGCATGAAATCTATGGACCGCCGCCATTTCCTCGCCCTTACCGCCGCTGCCGCGACGGCTCCCCATCTCCGCGCCTTTGCGCAGTCGCCCGCAGCTACGCTGACGCTCCATCCCGACCGTCCGGGCGCAGCTGTGCCGAAGAACTTCATCGGACTCTCCTACGAGATTCAGCAGCTCTCTGATCCGGCCTTCTTCTCCGCCGCCAACACCGGCCTCATCCGCGAGCTGCGCGCCCTTGCACCGCACGGCGTGCTGCGCCTCGGCGGCAACACGTCAGACATCGGCTTCTGGACGCCCACACCCGGCCCGCTGCCGCCGCTGCCCGCCAATGTCGTGCTGAATCAGAATCCCGGTCCCGGCGAAAAATCCCCGCTCGCGCTCGCCTACCAGGTGACGCCGCTCGCCGTCACCAACCTCAAGGCCTTTCTGGACGCGACCGGTTGGACCTGCCTCTACGGCATCAACCTCGGCACCAACACCCCCGAGCGCGCCGCCGACGAGGCCGCCTTCGTCGCCAAAACGCTCGGCGACAAACTCGAGTACCTCCAGATCGGCAATGAGCCCGACCTGCTCCAACACCGCTTCCGCGATCCCAAGACCTGGTCCGCCGACAAGTACTACGACGACTGGCTCGTCCTGGCGAACGCAGTGCGTGCCCGCGTGCCCAACGCAAAGTTCGGCCTGCCCGATACTGCCGGCAACCCCGCCTGGTATGCCGTCGTCGTCACCCGTTTGCTCGCCACGCCCAACCCGCCCGAGGTCGCCTGCCTCACCCACCACTACTACTTCAACGGCCCGCCCTCGAACCCTGATGTCAACATCACCAAACTTCTGCAGCCTGACCCGCGCGTCGACCACCTCGCTGCAGACATCACCGCAGCGGCCGAGCGGCTCTCTGCCGGCCAGCATCGCACGGTCCCCTGGCGCATGACCGAGGGCAACACCTGCCACCACGGCGGCAAGCCCGGTGTGTCGGACGTCTTCGCATCGGCGCTCTGGTCGGCCGACTACCTGCTTCGCCTCGCCAGCTTCGGCTACGCCGGTGTCAACCTGCACGGAGGCGACGGCGTCTTCGTCGCCAACTCGCTCGGCGGCACACTCCCCGGCGACGCCATCGTCCTGGCCGAGCACGGAGACCCCGCCACGCATCCCCACCCTTACTACACGCCAATCGCACACATCGGCAGTGAGTACATCGCCGAACCTGTCAGCTACGGTATGCGCTTCGCCGGCATGTTTGCAGGTGCGACGATGCTGCCCGTCGACTTCGACCCCGGCTCTGTAGACGCCACAGCCTATGCCGCCGAACATGCCGAAGGCGGCGGTTTTCTGCTCGCCATCATTAACAAAGACGCCAGTCAGGACCTTACCGTCACGCTCCCGAGTCCTACCGCGGAGCCCCAGTTCCACGTCACCCGCCGCCTCACTGCCCCGTCTCTCACCTCTCGCGAAGCGAAGCTCGCCGATGCGCAGGGGAATGGCCCGACAGTGACTGTCCCTCACGGCAGTGCCGTTCTGTTGCGCCGGCTTTACAAGTAAAGCCCATCCATGACGACCGGGTGCCCCATTCATGACGGTTTCATCGTCATGGGTGGGGGCAGGTGTCTGTATCTGCCACAACCCCATCGGGACAGCCATCATGCGAAAATAGTAGTGATGATATCTGTCTCCAATGTGACCATGCGCTACGGCGCGAAGCTGCTCTTCGAAGACGTCTCGGTGACGTTTACCTCCGACCGCCGCTACGGCCTTACGGGCCCGAACGGTGCAGGCAAGTCCACCTTCATGAAAGTGCTCACCGGCGAGATTGACGCGCAGAAGGGCACCGTCGTCCGGCCGAAAAAGATAGGCGTGCTCAAGCAGAACCAGTATGAGTTTGACGCCTATCGCGTCGTCGACACCGTCATCATGGGCAACAAGGCCCTGTGGGCGGCGCTGGAAGAGCGCGAGATCATCTACAACAAACCCGAGATGACCGACGAAGACGGCTCGCGGCTCGGCGAGCTTGAAGGCATCGTCGGCGATGAGGACGGCTATGAGGCCGAATCCAACGCTGCCGTGCTGCTACAGGGTCTAGACATCCCCGACGAGCTGCACGAGCGCAAGATGAGCGAGCTGCAGGGCGGCCAGAAGGTCCGCGTGCTGCTGGCGCAGGCGCTCTTCGGCAATCCGCAGGCGCTGCTGCTGGACGAGCCCACCAACTCGCTCGACCTCGACTCCATCCACTGGCTGGAGGACTTTCTCAACCACTACAGCGGCACGGTCATCACTATCTCCCACGACCGGCACTTCCTGAACAACGTCTGCACCCACATCGCCGACATCGACTACGAGACCATCATCCTCTACAACGGTGGCTACGACGATATGGTGCTGCAGAAGACCAGCATCCGTACCCGCATTGAATCGCAGAACGAGCAGCGCGAGAAGAAGATCGCACAGTTGAACGAATTTATTGCGCGGTTCTCCGCCGGCACACGCTCGTCGCAGGTGAACTCGCGCAAGAAAGAAGTCGAGCGCCTCGCGACGACAGAGCTGGCGCGGTCCAACATCGCGCGCCCGTTCATCAGCTTCAAGATCGAGCGGCCCAGCGGCAAGCACGTCCTCGAGTTCGAGAAGGTCAACAAGAGCTACACCCAGCCCGACGGCACAACCGAGCATGTCATCCGCAACTTCTCCGCGGCGGTGCTGCGCGGCGAGAAGATCGTCCTCGTCGGCCGCAACGGCCAGGGCAAGTCCACACTGATCAAGGCGCTGCTGGCCAACGGCCCCGGCGTGGAAGAGAAGGATGTCTCCATCGACTCCGGCACGGTCAAGTGGGGGCATGAGGCGCAGATTGGGTACTTCGCGCAGGACCATACCGCCTCCATCCCGAAGGGAACGACCGTCGCCGAGTGGCTGCACACCTTTGACCCCAAGGCCACCAAGGAAGACATCCGCGGCATCCTCGGCCAGATGCTCTTCAAAGGCGAAGAGGGCATGAAGAAGACCGAAGCCCTCTCCGGCGGCGAGGCCGCGCGGCTGCTCTTCTGCAAGATCATGCTGCTCAAACCCAACGTGCTGGTGATGGACGAGCCCACCAACCATCTGGATCTGGAAGCCATCAACGCGCTCAACCAGGCCATCCAGAAGTATGAGGGCACGGTGCTGCTGGTCACGCACGATCAGGACCTGATCGAAGAGGCCGGCACGCGCGTCTGGCACTTTGAGGGCGGCCCCACCGACTTCCATATCACCGACCACAAGGGTCCCTACGAGGAGTACCAGCAGCAGTTGGCGCTGGCCGCGAAGTAAGACCCACCATCGCAAAACAACCCTTCCATCGGGACCCCTCATCGAAGTACGCTGGAGCTTCTATGAAGTCGCGCGGCTGGTACCGGACGGCGCTCATCGGTGCCATGGTGATTGTGCTGCTGAATACCTTGCTGGCTGCGCGAGCGCTACAGACGCTGCTTGACTCCCAGGTCTGGCTCGCGCACACGCTAGAGGTCATCGGCAGCACCGAGCAGCTCGTCGCCCAGGTGCGCACCGCCGAGTCCGCCGCCCGCGGCTACATCCTCACCGCATCGCCGTCCTTCGAGCAGCAGTACAACGTCGCCAGCCGCGGCGTCGGCAACAGCATCAACCATCTGCAGGCTCTCACCGGCGACAACCCCGTCCAGCAGCAGTCCATCTCCGAACTGCGTTCCCGCGTCGCCGCCAAGATGGCCGTGCTGGACGCCGGCGTCGCCGTCCGCCATGGCCATCCGACCGGAACCATTGACCCCCAGTTCTTGCAGCCTGTTATCGCCGACACACCCGACCGCGTAGAGAGCGTGCAGGTCAGCATCCGCGCCATCCAGAACCAGGAGCAGCAGTTGCTCGTCCAGCGCACACGCCGCATGGAGTTCGCTCGCCGCCAGGTCTACGCCAGCTTCGCCTTCGCCTTCCTTCTGGACTTCGTGCTTTTGGCCGTCGCCTACCGGATGCTGGAGCGCATCGGCCACCGCCACGAGCGTCTGCACACCGAACTCGAACTCCGGCTGGCCCAGCAGCGCTTCTCCGCGACATTCAATCAGGCCGCGGTCGGCATGGCCCACACCTCGGTCGAAGGCCGCTTCCTGCTGATCAACCAGCGTCTCGCCGAGCGCCTCGGCACCAGCGTAGAGAAGCTGCTCTCGCTCCGCCTCTGGGACTTCCTGCTGCCGTCCGAGCGTTCCGTCGATGCAGAGTTGTACGCCCAGATGCTCTCCGGCTCACGCCAGGGTTACCGCGTGGAGCGCACCGTTATCCGCAGCGACGGCTCGACCTTCCCTGCGGAGCTAACTGCCTCTCTGCTGCACAACGACCGCTTCTCCGTAGACGAACCTCGCTCCACCGTCTTCTGGGTCGTCGAGGACATCTCCGCCCGCAAGGCCGCCGAGCGCGAGACCGCCGATCTGATGACCCGGCTCATCAACTCCGAGCGGCTCGCCGCCGCCGGCCGCATGGCCAACACACTCGCCCACGAGATCAACAACCCGCTCGAAGCCCTCACCAACATCTTCTATCTCCTGCAGGACCAGGAGCTCTCCACCCAGGCCCAGGAACTGGTCTCCTTTGCCGGCCGCGAGCTCGATCGCGTGGGCCACATCACCCGCTCCACGCTAAGCTTCTATCGCAAGATCCCCGGCCGCACACTCGACCTGCAGAGCATCCTCATGGAAGTCATCCAGCTCTTCCAGACCCGCACCACTCAGCAGCACATTGAGATCGTCACCCGCTTCTCGCCCGCGATAGCCTCAGTGCACTATGACCCTTCGCTGCGCCAGGTCTTCGCGAACCTCGTCGGCAACGCGCTGGAGGCCATCGAGGATGGAGACGGCCGCATCTTCATCCGCGCCTACCTCTGCCGCAACAGCGCGGTCGTCACCGTGTCAGACAACGGCCATGGCATCGAACCCGCCAACCTCGACAGCATCTTTGAGCCCTTCTTCACGACCAAGGGCGAACGCGGCACCGGACTCGGCCTGTGGGTCACCCGCGGCATCGTCGAGGAGCAGGGCGGCAGGCTCCAGCTCCGCTCCAGCGTCTCTCCCGGCTACCACGGCACCACCATCCGCATCACCCTGCCCGCCACGCCAAAGTTGTAAGTTATAAGTTCCAAGTGGTAAGTACGGGCTTCGAGTCTTGAGCTTAAAACTTACAACTCAAGACTTAGAACCTGTCTCCTCTCCTCAGGTCTACAATCTTTCTATGGACACCGGCGCGAAGCTCTCTACCCAGAAGAACGTCCTCGGCCAGCCGCTCGAAACCTGCGGCGGCAACTCTGCCGACGCCCCGCTCACCGGCTTCTATCGCGATAACTGCTGCAACACCGGCCCCGACGACCTCGGCGTGCACACTGTCTGCTGCATCGTCACCCGGGAGTTCCTCGCAGTCTCGGCGCGTCTGGGCAACGACCTCTCCACGCCCATGCCGCAGTTCGGCTTTCCGGGCCTCCAGCCGGGCGACCGCTGGTGCGTCTGCGCCGCGCGCTGGCTGGATGTGCACCGCGCCGGCGCTGCCTGCCCGGTCGTTCTGGAGGCCACCCACGAGGCCACGCTCGAAATTATTCCATTCGAGATACTGCTCCAGTTCGCCGTCATCCCCAAAACCCTGCACTAGATTCCGCTCCCATCTCCAGCGCGCCAGATTGCGGGCCATGCACCTCCGTATCCTTCAGGTTATGAAGGTAACCCCATTGTTTTCTTATCCGGTTACCATTGCCCGGACAGAATCCGGGGCCGTCTATTGACACGCAAGGCTCCCTCAGCGACTATAAAGGTGATTCCTCAATTCACTTTTCCGCTGGTTCGAAACCGAAAGCGTAGCCCCATCCCAAGAGGTCCGCTATTCGTGTCTTTCACCCGGCGTAGCCGCAGTCGATACATTCAAGGAGCCTTTGCCGCCTATGTCATTCTCCCTCTTTAACCGCCTGCGTATCGTCGTGGCGACCCTCTCGGTCGCCTTCGCTTGTTGTCTCCCCGTTGCTGCCCAGAACTCCGCTCTTGGCGGAATCGGCGGCGTTGTTCGCGACACCACCGGAGCTATCGTCTCGGGAGTCACTCTTACGGTGACCAACTCCGGCACCGGAGCCTCCCATACCGTGACGACGGACTCTGAAGGCTACTACTCTGTTCAGTTCCTGCAGCCCGGCACCTATGAGGTCACCCTGGGCGGCGGCTCCTTCGGCAAGGTCGATCGCAAGGGCATCCCCGTCACCGTTGGCGCGCCTGTATCGGTGGATGTCACACTTCCGGTTGCCAGCGTCACTACAGAAATTACCGTCAGCTCTGAGGCCCCCCTGGTCGACACCGAGAAGGTGGAGCAGTCCCAGGTCGTCGATTCAGCGCTCGTCTCCAACATTCCGGTCTCGAGCCGCCGCTTTGAGAGCTTCGTGTTGCTCACCCCAAACACTATCCCAGACGGTAACACCGGCCTTATCGCCTTCCGCGGCATCAACGGCGTCAACAACCAGAACATCGTCGACGGCGCTGACAACAACGACCAGTTCTGGGGTGAAGCACGCGGCCGCGCCATCGGTGCTCCCTACGTCTTCCCCATCGATGCCATCAGCGAGTTTGAGTCCTCCGCGACCGGCTACTCGGCCGAGCTCGGCGGCGCGGCCGGCGGCATCATTAATGCCATCACCAAGTCCGGCACCAATGACATGCACGGCGACGCCTACGAGTACTACCGCACACCGGGCTGGAACGCGCTCGACCCCCTCACCAAGTATCAGTCCCGCCTGCCCGGCGCCAACCCCTTCCTCGCTCAGCAGCCCACCAAGGTCCAGAACCAATACGGCATCTCGGTCGGCGGCCCCATCATCAAGGACAAGCTCTTCTATCACTTCACCTTTGACGGCTTCGATAAGGTGAACCCCATCGTCTATCTGTCCACGTACAACAGCGCCACCAGCTCGGTCGCCACCCTTGCCAACCTCTGTAACGGCGGCACGACGCCGGTCATGGCAACCATCGGCGGCACCAAGTACACCTTTCCCACCACCATCCCCGGCGTCAGCACCACGCAGTGCGCCGCTGCGGTCACCACCCTTCAGGCGCAGCTCGGCGAATTCAACCGTACGCTCGACCAGTTGATATTCTTCCCCCGAATTGACTACCAGCTCAACTCCAAGACCCACATCGCGGGGGAGTTCCTCTGGGACGACTACCAGCAGCCTAATGCCTACACTACCGCCAATACCGTCTCCAATGGCGGCATCGGCTACAACGGCGCGGCCAACTACCACGAGCGTTTCATCATCGTGAACGCCGAAACCGCCATCAATGCTCGCATGGCGAACGTGGTCCACTTCCAGTGGTCGCGCGACCTTGAGGCTACAACCTCCAACGAGGGCGGACCCTACTTCAGCATCTCCAGCATCGCGGCCATCGGCGAAGGCAACGCTCTGCCCCGTCCCGCACTGCCCGACGAACACATGATCCAGATCTCAGACGTCTTCTCATGGACGAAGGGCCACCACGACGTCAAGGGCGGCTTCGATCTTCGCTTCGTCCACGACCAGATCGCCAACCTCTACAACGGAAACGGCGCCTTCTACTACAGCTCAGGTTCCTCCCCGGAGTTCAACTTCGCCAACTTCGTTCAGGACGCGGTCGGTGTTGACGGAGGCCGTCACTACGACGAGTTCCAGCAGACAGTCGATCCCATCACCGGCATCGGTGCTGACGACTTCTGGGAAAAGAATGTTGACGGCTTTGTCGAAGATGCATGGAAGATCAAGCCCTCCCTGCTCCTCGATTTCGGTGTCCGTTATGACGTGCAGCTCGTCCCCAGCCCGCCGCGGCCCAATACCACCAACGCGCTCACCACGATGTACAACACCGCTATCAATCCCAACTTCAAAATGTTTGCCCCTCGCGTTGGCTTCAACTGGAACCCTTACCCCGGCACTGTGGTTCGAGGCGGGGGTGGCGTATTTTACGGCGACATCTATAACACGGCCTTCTACAACGACCGCGTCGAGAACGGCGTCTATCAGATCCAGTACACCCTCAACACGCCTAAGAGCACAGCGCCGTACCAGCCCTGCGCCCCTCTTTCCACCAACGAGTGCTATCAGGCATTCAACGGTACTTTCGCTACCTACGCGCCGGTCAATGACCAGCCCTTCACTCCGGCGCCTGGTCCGGCGATGGTCAACCCCGTTACCGGAGCTCCCATCACTGCCACCGGCGTACCGGGTGCCGCTTCAACCACCATCTCGCCCCACGGCCTCTCGCCCAACTTCTCCAACCCCTACTCTGAGTCTTGGGATCTCACCGTTGAGCAGCAGCTTCCGCTCCGCTCGACCCTCACCGTCGGCTACGTGGGCAACCGCGGCATGCGTCTGCCCATCTACATTGATACCAACATCGACCCCGCCACCGCCGAGTTCAACCACACCTACCAGTACACCAACCCGACCACCGGAGCGGTCTCCCAGAACCAGCAGGAGGTCTTCTCTGACCGCCTCTTCAACAACCTCGGTCTTATGGACACTGGCTTCTCGGTTATCAACTCCAACTACCACTCGATGGTCACCACCATCAAGCATCCCTTCTCCAACAACGTGGAACTCCTTGTGAACTACACCTGGGCGAAGGCGATGGACGGTGGTGAGTCGGTCGGTAACTACGGCAGCTACTCCGGCGGCGACGTTGCCCTTATCCCCTTCGCTCAGGGTCATCGTCAGGGTCTCGGCGCTGAGTATGCCCGTTCGGACATCGATGTGCGTAACCGCGGCACCATCACCCTCACGGCGCTGTCGGGCTTCGCCATTGCCAACCGCTACGAAAAGTACGCGATTGACGGCTGGCGCCTCTCCGGCACCTACACCGCACAGACCGGCGAGCCGGTTGATCCCACGATCAGCATCGGCAGCTTGAGCGCCTATATTCCGGCGCAAAAGGGGTCGACCTACGCTCTTACAGACGGTGGTCCCTCGAACGCTGTCCAGACCCTTTACTCGGCTGCTACCCGCGTTCCTACCTTCGTCGCGGGCCGCAACAGCTTCAAGGGGCCTGGCATCCACCAGCTTGATATCAGCGTCACGCGTGACTTCCCGATCACCGAGCGCTACCACTTCGAAATCTCTGCCCAGGCCTTCAACGTCGTCAACCACCACGAGATCTTCAGTGTGTCGTCGACGTATCTCAGCTACACCAAGCCCGGCAGCGGAACCTGCCCAGCGTATTCCGTAATTACCAACCCCAACGCCCTCGGCTGTCTTGGTCCGCTGTCCTCCACCGCGACACAATTCGAGGCGCCACTCTCGACCTCGGGAACTATCTATGGTGCTCGTCAGTTCCAACTGGCCGGCCGCCTCATCTTCTAACCCAACCCTGCACCACAACCACGAACGGCCCGGAGGCGACTCCGGGCCGTTCTGCGTTCGCCCCTCAAATGCTGTCAAGCCCCCACCCACCTAAACGACTGCGAATCAGCAGCTTGGCCGCGATAGTGAGGTCGCGCTAATTGGTATAATGGAGGTTGCGAGGGGTGGTCTCGCGGGGCGATCTGGGGTACTGGGGAACTGGCAACTGGTAGCTGTTTTTCCTCCTGGCCAGCTCCTAAGGGTGATACATCCTTAAGATACATCCCCGAAAAGCCAGCGTGCGACCGCCCAACTGAAAACAAAGGGGTTATCGCAGGCCAGCGACCCCGGAAAAAGGGAGGTCCAAAGCTAAGTCTTTATTTATGAAGATTTTGGCGGAAAAGGACAGGGGGAGGGTAGGGACTGTTCGCTGTTCCCTGTTAACTGTTCGCTACCTCTCAGGTCTGCTGCGCTCCCGTCTCTTCCTTGGCATCAGAGAGCGTGACCTTGATGTTGATCTGGCGCTGCCCGCGGTAGACGGTCAGGGTGACCACATCGCCGGGATGGTGCGTATTCAGCGCGGCAGCCAGGTCCTGCGGTGTGGCAATCTCCTCGCCGTCGAAGCCGACGATGAGGTCGCCGCCGATCATGACCGGCGTGTTGCCCGCATAGACGCGCTGTGTGCCGCCGTGCAGACCGGCACGCTCCGCGGCGCCGCCTGGCAACGCCTTCTCCACCAGGATGCCCGGAACAGCGGGCAGCCCGAGCTGTTCGGAGTCCTCAGGGCCGAGCGGTATGGTCACAATGTCCAGCGACGGACGCCGCGCATGGCCGTACTTGGCGAAGTCGTCCAGCACGGACTTGGCGGTCGCAATCGGAATCGCAAATCCGATGCCCGCTGACTGGTCCGCGCCGCCGTTGGGGTTGGACGCGATCATCGTGGTGATGCCGATCACGTCGCCGTGCGAGTTCAGCAGCGGCCCGCCGGAGTTGCCGGGGTTCACGCTCGCGTCGGTCTGGATGGCGTCTTCAATCTTGTTGCCGCTGGGCATGCCGATCGACCGGATCGCGGAGATGATGCCGCGGGTCATCGTCCCGGAGAAGCCGAACGGGTTGCCGATGGCGTACACCCGCTGCCCGACGACCAGGCTCGCCGAGTCCGCCAGCGTCGCCGGCTGCAGGTCCGGCGCGCCCTGTATCTGCAGCAGCGCAATGTCATGGTTGCGGTCCACGCCCACCACCGTGGCCTTGTACTTCTTCTTGTTCCACAGCGTCACCTCGACCAGTTGCGCATTGTCGATGACGTGGTTGTTAGTCAGGATGTGGCCCTCCTTGTCGAGGATGAACCCTGAGCCCTGCCCCTGCTGCGGGTAGGGGCGGTAGAAGAAGTCATACGCGACCTCGGTGGAGGTGATGTTCACCACGCTGGGCAGCGCCTTCTTGTAGACCGCGATGTTCTGCTCCTCCTCGGAGTCGAAGCCGGGCGCAGCGGAGGCCTCAGTGAGCGTGAAGTTTCCCAGCGGCCCGCGCAGCGTGGCATCCGTTGTGCCGGTGAGCTGGCCCAGCCCGCGATGCACCAGCCCGGCCAGCGCTCCCACCGGCATCAGCCGCGTGGTCACGTAGTAGAAAGCACAGAGAATCAGGAGGACGAATACAACAGGACGCAGTTTCATCTTCATCGAGCGGAGACCTTCGCCGGCGCAGAGGCGCACTACCTCGATTTTAGACGCGCCGGCTGCCCATTGGCCCGGTGCCAATCTGTTGTTCCGGAGGGAGCAGGGGTCTTCAGACCCCTGAATGCTTGCGAGGAGAGGACGGGGCTTTAGCCCAGGGACTCGCCCCGCTCTATCTCTAGCAGCCGCCGCTTGCGCTCGGTCCCCCAGCGGTAGCCGGTCAGCCTGCCATTGGCACCTACCACGCGATGGCATGGCACCACGACGGCCAGCAGGTTCGCCCCGCACGCCGTACCTACCGCGCGTACCGCTCGCGGCGAGCCGACGGACTCGGCGATCTCGGCGTAGGTGCGCGTCTCGCCCCTCGGAATCGCCAACAGCGCGCGCCACACCCGCTGCTGGAAGGCCGTCGCGCGTACATGGAAGGGCAGCGAAGCAGCGGTTGAGGTCTCGCGCAGCCTGCCCATCACAAAGCTGACGGCCTCGCCGAGACCTTTCTCGTCGCGCCGCAACACCGCCTGCGGAAACCGCTCGCGCAACTCCGCCGCGGCCTCTGCATCGGAGTCCGCAAACAGCACGGCGCACAACCCGCGCTCGGTCGTCGCCACCAGCACGCGCCCCAGCGGCGACTCGGCAACAGCATAGCGAATCGTCTCGCCCGCGCCGCCGGCCTTCATCGCCGTCGGTGTCATGCCGAGCGTTGCGTCGATATCTTCATAGAGGCGGCTGGACGAACCGAACCCGGCCTCGTACACCGCGTCCGTAATCGGAGACTTAGACGCGAGCTTCGGAGCTCGCACCCGCTCGCGGAAACGCTCCTTGCGCTGCTCCCGCGAGAACTCGCCCGGCGTTACGCCGAGCACGCGCTTGAAGCCGCGCTGCAGCGCAAAGCGTCCCAGCCCCGCGGCCTCAGCCAGCTCATCCAGCGACGTCCGCTCGCCGGCGCGCTCGCTCAGGAACTTCGTTGCCTTCGCAATCGCCGCCGCCTGCGGATCGTCCTTTGGCGCCACGCGAGCCGGCTCGCAGCGCAGGCACGCCCGAAATCCGGCGGCCTCGGCCAGCGCTGCCGTCGGATAGAAGCTCACGTTCTTGCGCTCCGGCCTGCGGCTGGGGCAGCTCGGCCGGCAGTAGATTCCGGTGGACTTTACGGCATACACGAACTGCCCGTCCGCCGCGGCGTCGCGCGCCAGCACCTGCTGCCACGCCCTGCCCGCGAAGACCGCCGCCGCTTTGCCGTTGTGCTTCGCCATGAACTCAATTCCCGCCGCCTGCGCGGTCGCCCCACTCATCGTCGCCATGACAAGTATCGTGCATCATGAGGTCCGCCGCTCGCACTCCGCCGGTTGCGGCCAAACTAGCTCGCGATCTGGCTCTTTCCGGTCCCGCCCCAGACTTTGATCACCACCAGCATCACCGCTCCGGTCACCAGGCTGAAAAGCGCATCCGCGACCAGCGCGCCGCGCGCTCCAAACGCCTTGTAGCCGCGGCTGTCGCCCCATATCACCGTGGAGATCGCCACATTGCACGCCGCCATCAGCAGCGCATACTGCGTGGCGGAGAGCGGATTCTCCACACCCATAATGTCGAACGCCACCGCGCTCGCCGCCGCGTAGTTGATGCCCGCCAGCAGGTTGTACAGCGTCACCCCTGCAAAGAAGACCGCAGCGGTGTGCGCGCCGAACGCCATTCCCAGCGTCGCCGTCGCCGCCACCACGCCGCTGCCAACGAAGAGCATCCGCCGGTCGAACCGGTCGCACAGCCATCCGCCTGCAAACGCGCCCGCAGAGCAGGTAATCGCCACACCCACGCCGACGATCCACGTCACGGCGTTGTCGCTGGCGTGGAAGTCGCGCCCCAGCCCGCTGAAGAGATTCTGCGCAGCGAAGGTCGCCGAAGGAGTGACAAAGATAATCAGCCCGATCACCGCCGCTCGCGTCTTGCTCACCTGCCACAGGTCGCGAAACAGCCGCCGCATCGTCTCGCCGACGGCGCGTGGGACGCGCGCCTCGCGCGTCATTACCAGCAGCAGCATACACGGCGCGAAGACCTCGGCCGTCAGCGCCGTCGCCGCCATCGTCCGCGACAGGTGCTCGACGAGCAGGATCCCCAGCGTTCCGCCCAGCCCGGTTCCGCCCAGGTTGGCGACGTTCAGCCATCCGCTCACCGCACCGGTGTCGGTCTCGTCCACCAGGTTCGGCGTCATGCCGCCCATGGTGCTGGAGTACATCTGCGCGGCGAACGCTCCCACCAGCAGCGTCAGCGCCAGCGGCGTTCCGTGACCGGCCACCGCCGCGTCCATCAGCAGCGAGCCGCCGCCCAGGCACAGCGCCGCAATCGCTGCGAACAGAAACGCCCACGTACGCCGTGGCAGCCCGCAGTCGGCCAGCGGCGTCAGCAGAAAGCTCGTATAGCTGGGCAGCAGCGCCACAAGTTGCAGCAGAGCGATGTGGTCCACCGCCAGCCCACGCGCAGTCAGCAGCAGTTGCAGCGAGACGATGATGAATCCGCTGTACAGCCCGAACGGCAGATAGGTAATGCCGACCAGCCATGCCGAGGAGCGCCTTGTCATGCGCTTGAGTGTACCTGCATCGCTTACACTCAAGGCATCCCCACAGGAGCCAAACCATGCGCCTCGCCGCACTCACTCTCCTTGTCGCCATTTCCGCCACAGCACACGCGCAGGACCTCCGCCTCGAAGGCAGCTATCGCCACAACGAGGCCGGATGGACGTACGTCCACCTCGCCGGAACACCCGCGCAGATCGGCTTCCAGCACGGCTATCTGCTCGCGCGCGAGATCGAAGACAACGTGCACGTCTACTCCGTCGAAGCGCCCAATCTCTACCAGCGCGACTGGAGCTTCTTCCGCGACGCCGCGCGCACGATCCTGTGGCCGCACCTCGAGCCCAAGTACCAGGTTGAGCTGCTTGGCATCGCCGCGGGTCTCAAGGCGAATGGTTCCAAGGTCGATCTCTGGGACGTCGTCGCTGTCAACGGTGACGAAGAACTCACCGGCTACTATCTTCCCTGGCTCAACGCCCAGCAGCACAAGCCCAGTCCGCCCGCAGCCGTGCCTCCCGGCAAATGCAGCGCGTTCATCGCGACCGGCTCCGCCACCAAAGACGGCAAGATCGTCATCGCGCACAGCAACTGGTCAAGCTACGCGGAAGGTGAACGCTGGACCGTCGTCTTTGACATCGTCCCTGACCGCGGCTACCACATCCTCATGGACGGCACGCCCGGAGTCATCACCAGCCAGGACGACTTCGGCGTCAACTCCGCCGGCCTGATGATCACCGAGACCACGCTGCCGCAGGCCATTGGCTTCGATCCCAACGGCGTGCCGGAGTTCATGCGCTCGCGCAAGGCCATGCAGTTCGCCTCGTCCATCGATGAGTATGCCGCCATCATGCGCGCGGGCAACAACGGCGGCTACGCCAACTCGTGGCTCATCGGCGACCGCAAGACCGGCGAGATCGCCTACCTGGAGCTCGGCCTGCACCACACGCCGCTCACAAAGAAGAAGGACGGCTACTTTGTCTCGTCCAACTTCGCTGCCGATCCGCTGCTCATCCGCGACGACACCAGCGGCTTTGACCCCAAGGACCTGTCCAGCTCGATGAACGCCCGCCACATCCGCGCCGAGCAGTTCGTGCAGCAGCACTACGGCAAGCTCGACACCGCGCTCGCTGAGGAATATCTCTCCGATCACTACGACAGCTATGAGCACAAGATCGACGCCGGCAAGCGCAGCCTCTGCGGCCACGAAGAGACCTCCGATATAGGCGAGAAGGTCTGGGACAACCCGCCGTTCTCGCCCTCCGGTGCGGTCACCGGCAAGGTCATGGACTCCGACATGGCCGCCAAGCTCAGCTTCATCGCCCGCTCCGGTCATCCCTGCGGAGAGGACTTCGTCGCCGCGCCGTTCTTCGCCGCACACCCGCAGTTCGCGTGGCAGAAGTCCATCCTGCATGACATGATCGCCGGCCCGTGGACCACCTTCTCCGCCGGTGAGTTCAGCCCCGCTACCCCTGCCGCCGCCGGACGCTAACGCCACCCGCGCGGCGGCGCAGCAAACCGCGGAAACGCATTCGGTATGTGGTGGAACTCCACGCCGCTCTCCAGCAGGTACACGCTCAGCACATCGAACCGCACGCTCACCGCCGCCCGGTGTGGAGCGGGCATCTGCAGCAGGAACGCATGCGCCATCTTACGAAGAATCGTCTGCTTGTGCGGGTCCACCTGCAACTCGGCCGGATACAGGTCGCGCGCGGTCCTCGCCTTCACTTCAAAGATCACCAGCGTGTCGGCGTCCCACGCAACCAGGTCCAGATCGCCTGCCTGCCGCTCGCTGCGCCACCGCCGCGCCACAATGGTGTACCCCAGCCCGCGCAGATGAAAGAACGCCGCATCCTCGCCGCGCTCGCCGGTCACCAGGTGCGCCGGAATGGCGCGCCTGCGGTCAGCGCGCGCCCGTAGCGCCGCATGGGCACGCTCTTCCAGCTTCAGCAGGGCTCGGCTCATGCAGACAGCATAGCGCGGCGTGTAGGCTTTCTCCAGATGCAACTCGAAGTCCTTCCCGCCACCCCGCCTACCGCCGCGCCATCATCACCCGCGCCCTGGGTGCGCGGTCTTGCCATCCTTCCCTTTGGTCTGGTGCTGGGCTTTATGTGGACGGCGCTGCCCTTCCTGCTCACCCGCCAGGGAGTCTCGCTGGCCCGCG
>Ga0302202_10001668_pt1 | contig 27210 bp, 21 predicted proteins | sample II_Bog_N3_3_FD_194579 | JGI IMG/M metagenome (GOLD analysis project Ga0302202, IMG submission 194579) | Peat permafrost microbial communities from Stordalen Mire near Abisko, Sweden - II_Bog_N3_3 | ecosystem: Environmental > Terrestrial > Soil > Wetlands > Peat | place: Sweden: Abisko...
GCATCGAGATCAAGGACATCGTGCCGCCGGCCGACCTGGTCGAGGCGATGGGACGGCAGATGAAGGCCGAGCGGGTCAAGCGCGCCGACATCCTGCAGGCCGAGGGCCAGCGGCAGTCGGAGATTCTTCGCGCCGAAGGCGCCAAACAGGGCCAGATCCTGCAGGCCGAGGGCCGCAAGGAGGCCGCGTTCCGCGACGCCGAGGCGCGCGAGCGCTCCGCCGAGGCCGAAGCCAAGGCAACCCAGATGGTCTCCGAAGCCATTGCCAAAGGCGACGTCGCCGCGCTGAACTACTTCATCGCCGACAAATATATCAAGGCGTTCGGGCAATTGGCGGATTCGCCGAACCAGAAGATCATCATGCTGCCGATCGAGGCGATGAGCATTCTGGGTTCGCTGGCCGGCATCGGCGAGATCGCCAAAGCCACCTTCGGGGAAAGTGCAGCCTCGGCGCAGGCCGCCGCGCGGCGTTCGTCGGTGCCATCGGCCGGATCCGTCGCGGTGCCGCCGGTGCCGCCGCAGGGCTAGAGTGCTGATGAGGATCGTATGCGTGCTGGTTTCGTCACCCCAACCCTCTAAGAGCGAGCTTCGCTCGTCTCGACCCACAAGGGGAGAAAGGGCGCACCGCCGTTGTGTTGGCGAGATCGATCTACGAGACAGTTAAGAGAGCCACATCATGACCGAGATGTTTTCCACGTTAGGCACCTGGAACTGGCTGATCTTCGGCGTCGTGCTGATGGCGCTGGAGCTGCTGGCGCCAGGCGTGTTCCTGTTCTGGCTCGGGCTTGCGGCGCTGCTGGTCGGGCTGCTGTCGTTCGCGATCGAGCCTTCCTGGCAGATGCAGATCCTGATGTTCGCGATCTTCGCCGCCTGCGCGGTGCCGCTGTGGCGGCGGATCGCGCGGGCCAACAAGGCGGTCAGCGTCAGCAATCCGTTCCTCAACAAGCGAGCCGATGCGCTGGTGGGGCGGGTGTTCACGCTGGAAAGGCCGATCATCGACGGCGCTGGCACGGTGCGGATCGACGACACGGTCTGGCGCGTCGCCGGCCCCGACACGCCGGCCGGCAGCCGGGTCCGCATCGTGCAGGCCGACGGCGCCAGCCTGACGGTGGCGGCGGCGTGAACCCTAACATGATCTGGCGAACGGTCTCGCCTTGCCGCCGGAGGAGAAGGCGGCGCGATTTCCGCGGTAAACGTCATTCCGGGGCACGTCGAAGACGCGAACCCGGAATCTCAAGGTTCCCCGATGCGCAATTGCGCATCTGAGGTTCGCTCGCTTCGCGCGCGCCCCGGAACGACGAAAGGGCCCTACGCCACGCCGGCGCGCAGCACGTCGTGGACGTGGACGATGCCGACCGGCTTCTTGCCTTCGGCGACGATCAGCACCATCACTGCGGGCTTCGACGAGCTGACGCTCTCGCGCATGATTTCGGAGGCGAGCATGCCCGGCGCGATGGTCCTGGGATTTTTCGTCATCACCTCGTCGACCGGGGTCGTCATCAGATCGGGCCGCAGCCGCAGGTGCCGGCGCAGATCGCCGTCGGTGATGATGCCGGCGATCTCGCCGGAATGATCGACGATGCAGACGCAGCCGAATCCCTTCGACGACATCTCCACCAGCGCGTCCGACATCGCCGTTCCCAGCGGTTTGACCGGGACGGCGTCGCCGGTATGCATGATGTCGCGGACGAATTTCAGCATCGCCCCCAGTTTGCCGCCGGGGTGGAAATTGGCGAATTCGAGCGCGGTGAAGCCGCGGCCTTCGAGCAGCGCGATGGCGAGCGCGTCGCCGATCGCGGCCTGCATCAGCGACGAGGTGGTCGGCGCCAGATTGTGCGGGCAGGCCTCGCGCGCCTTCGGCAGTTCGAGCACGATTCCGGCGGCTTCGCCGAGCGGCGAGGCCGCGTTCGACGTCACCGCGATCATCGGGATCGCAAAGCGCTTGGAGTAATTGACCAGGTTCTTCATCTCCGGCTGCTCGCCGGACCACGACAGCGCGATGATCACGTCATCCGGGGTGATCATGCCGAGGTCGCCATGGCTGGCTTCGGCCGTGTGCACGAAGAAGGCCGGGGTGCCGGTGGAGGCCAGGGTGGCGGCGATCTTGCGCGCCACATGGCCCGACTTGCCGAGCCCGGTGACGATGACGCGGCCCTTGGCCTCGCGGATGGTATCGACGGCCGCGGCGAAGGCCGCGCCGAGCGCGCCCTGCAGGGCCGCCGCCATCGCGCTGACGCCGCTGACCCCGGCATCGAGCGTGCGCAGGGCCGATTGAACGGCGGCGTTGGTCTCTGTGCCGGATGATTTTGCCATCAGCGGTTTCGACTTGGACATGTCTGGTTCCGAAGGGGCGGGGAAGCCGATGCTCCGCCGCAGGCCTCTTCTTAGCACGGCCGGTTTTGCGATGCGACGCGAAGCCCGCGCTCTCAACGGCTCATTAACCATAATTGTTTTAACTCCATTAACGACGTTTTCCGCAGCCGCTTCGCGCTCGTGCGGAGTCCGGTCGGCAAGCGTATGAATTCGTTGGAGTATTTTTATCGTGATGTCGGGTCCAGCAAGGGGCCGTCGCCGGCGCGTGACGCTTTTCCGCGCAGCCTTGCCGTGTCTTGCACTGATCGCCCTCGATGGCGGCCCGGCGCTGGCGCAAACTCTGACCCCCGATCTGTTTCGCCCGGTCCGCGACGGTTTTGTCTCGCCGCAGGATTCGCCGCTGCGCCGGACCGCCGGTGACCTCGGCGACAGCACCGGGGACCCCGCCGACGACCCCAGACGGCTTCGCGACAAGGATGCCCCGGCGCCATCGCTGATCGGCAATATCCCGGTTTACGGCCTTCCCGCCGCCAACGGCGCTGCCGTCACCGGCTTCGATTCGCTCAACCGCAACCGCAAGCCGGTAAAACTCTATCCCGGCCAGCCCAAGCCGAAGCCGCCGTATCCCGGCAGCCCGGCGCCGGCTGCGGCCAGCCTGCCGATGGCCAACGGGCGGATCCGGCTGTCGATCCCGCCGTCGGAGACCGCCAACAAGACGCCGCTCGCGCCCGCGATGGCCGGTACGGTGGTTGGCCAGCCGCTGCGCAAGCGGCTCCAGCCCGACGATAATCCGTTCGGCGCGGTCGGCGATTACGCCGGCGGCTTTCTGGTCAAATCCGCGCTCGAGCTGTCCGGCGGCTATGACAGCAATCCCGGCCGGCTTCCCGAGCCGCACGGCCTGCCGTTCTACGTCGTGGCGCCGGAGTTCCTCGCGGTGTCCGACTGGGAGCGTCACGCGCTGGTCGCCGATCTGCGCGGCTCCTTCACCGGCTATGGCGGCATGCTGCCGCAGACGGTCGACGGCGGGGTCTCGCCGGCGCCGACCAATGTCGACCGGCCGGACTTCACCGGCCATGTCGACGGCCGTCTCGACGTCACCCGGGATACCGACCTCACCGCGCAGCTTCGCCTGCGGGTGGCGACCGACAATCCCGGCAGCCCGAACATTCAGGCGGGCATGGCGAAATACCCGATCTACACAACGCTCGGCGGCACCTTCGGCTTCGACCAGCGGTTCAATCGCCTGCAGGTTTCCGGCGGCGCCACGGTCGACCGCACCTCCTACGGCGATTCGACGCTGACCGACGGTTCGACCTCCAACAACGACGATCGCAATTTCAACCAGTATGGCGGGGTGGGGCGCGTCTCCTACGAGCTGACGCCGGCGATAAAGCCGTTCGTCGAGGCCGAGGGCGACACCCGCGTGCACGACCTGCAAGTCGACCGCAGCGGCTATGAGCGCGATTCTTCCGGCGGCTACGCCAAGGCCGGCTCGTCGTTCGAGTTCACGCGGCTGCTCACCGGCGAAATCTCGATCGGCTACGCCGCGCGCAATTATATCGATCCGCGGCTCAACCGCCTGGAGGGCCTGCTGTTGACGTCCTCGCTGACCTGGAACGCGACGCCGCTGACCACAGCCAAATTCTATTCCGACACCCAGATCGCCGAGACCGTGCTGCCCGGCGCCTCGGGCGTGCTGGTGCACACCTACACCATCGAAGCCGATCACGACTTCCGCCGCTGGCTGACCGGCATTGGCAAGTTCACCTTCGGCACGCTCGACTACCAGGGCTACAACCGCAGCGACAAGACCTACTCGATCGAGGGCGACCTGATCTACAAGATGACCCGCAACCTCTGGATCAAGGGCACGCTGCGCCACGACGTGCTCGACTCCAACCTCGCGAATTCGAGCTCGGCCTCGACGGTGGTGATGCTGGGCGTGAGGTTGCAGAACTGAAATCTGTTCGTCATACCCGCGAAAGCGGGTATCCAGTACGCAGCAGCCTATCGATTCCACCTCCGCGCCTCTGGAATACTGGGTCACCCGCTTTCGCGGGTGATGACGGGTTGGCCGCATTGCGCCCGCCCGGCCGCAGCCCTATACCAACAAAAAACAACAAACGTTTGGGAGGCCAGCCATGCGCGCCAACCGGTTGCCGGAAAAGTCCGCGGCTTGCATCTTCGCGTTAGTCGGCATCGCGCTGCTGGCGATAACCCCCGCATCTGCGCAAAAGCGCGGCGGCACGTTGCGGCTCTATCACAACGACAATCCGCCCAGCGCCTCGCTGCTCGAGGAATCCACGATCTCGTCGGTGACGCCGTTTTCGGCCGTGTTCAACAACCTCGTGATGTTCGATCCGGCCAAAGTGCACGAAACCATCGACAGCGTTGTTCCCGACCTCGCCGAAAGCTGGTCATGGGATCCGACCAACACCAGACTGACCTTCAAGCTGCGGCAGGGCGTGAAATGGCATGACGGCCAGCCGTTCACGGCAAAAGACGTGCAATGCACCTGGCGGATGCTGATCGGCAAGGGCGATACGTCGGACTTTCACCGTAACCCGCGCAAGGTCTGGTACTCGAAATTGCAGGACGTCTCGGTCAATGGCGACTTTGAAGCCACCTTCGAGCTGAGCGAGCCGCAGCCGAGCCTGCCGGTGCTGCTGGCGAGCGCATTCTCCGTCGTCTATCCCTGCCACGTCCCGCAGGCGGTGATGCGCACCCGGCCGGTCGGCACCGGGCCGTTCAAATTCGTCGAATTCAAGCGCGGCACCTCGATCCGGCTGGTGCGCAATCCCGACTACTGGAAGAAGGACCGGCCGTTCCTCGACGAGATCACGTTCCGGATCATCGACAGCCGCGCCACGCGGATGCTGGCGTTTTCGACCGGCGAATTCGACATCACCTTTCCGGCCGATGTCAGCGTATCCCTGATGGGCGACATCAAGGCGCGGGCGCCGAACGCGATCTGCGAGATGATCACGACCGGCACGGATTCGAATCTGATGGTCAACCGCGTCAATCCGCCGTTCGACAATCCGGACATCCGCAAGGCGATGTCGCTGGCGATCGACCGCAAGCCGTTCAACGCGCTGCTGATGGACGGACATGCCCTGATCGGCGGGGCGATGCTGCCGCTGCCCGCGGGCGAATGGGGCATGCCGCCGGACGTGGTGGCGACGCTGACCGGCTATGGTCCGGACACCGCGAAGAATATCGCCGAAGCGCAAGCGATCATGCAGAAGCTCGGTTATAGCGAAACAAAACCGCTGCCGATCAAGATCCAGCCCCGGAACCTGCCGACCTATCGCGACGCCGCCGTGATCGTCACCGACCAGCTCAAGAAGATCTACATCGCGGGCGAACTCGACATTCTCGAAACCGCGCAATGGTACGCGCGGCTGGCGCGCAAGGACTACACCATCGGGCTCAACGTCACCGGCGTCAGCGTCGACGATCCCGACGGCAATCTGGTGGAGAATTATTCCTGCAGGTCGGAGCGCAACTACACGCAATACTGCAACGCCGAGGTCGACCGGTTGTTGGCGGCGCAATCCCGCGAGCTCGACAAGGAAAAGCGCAAGGCGATCGTCTGGGAGATCGAGCGCATCCTGGTCGACGATGCCGCCCGACCGGTCATCATCTCCAACGTCGCCGCCAATTGCTGGCAGCCCTATGTGCGCAACTACCTCCCGCACGACAACAGCCAGTACAACAGCCTGCGGTTCGAGGACGTCTGGCTGGACAAATAGGGGGGCGGTTTCGCTCTCTGGCGTCGTCCCCGCGAAAGCGGGGACCCATAACCACAGGCGTCAACGATCAAGACGCCGCGATCAAACAAGCCCGCAGACAGCATCTCAAAGCGCGACGGCACGGCGTATGGGTCCCCGCTTTCGCGGGGACGATGATCGTCACATCGGCAGATTCGTCGTCCCCATCAGGAACTGGTCGATGGCGCGGGCGCAGAGCCGGCCCTCGCGGATCGCCCAGACCACCAGCGACTGGCCACGGCGCATGTCGCCGGCCGAAAATACGTTCGGCCGCGAGGTCTGATAGTCCGCGGTGCTGGCGCGCACGTTGCCGCGCGGGTCGAGTTCGACGCCGAGCGTCTTCAACAGGCCCTCATGCACCGGATGCACGAAGCCCATCGCCAGCAGTACCAGCTGCGCGTCGAGTTCGAATTCGGTGCCGGCGATCGGCTTGAATTTGTCGTTGACCTGCACGCCATGCAGTTTTGCCACCTTGCCGCCGTCGCCGGAGAAGTGCTGCGTCAGCACCGCGTATTCGCGTTTTGCGCCTTCGGCCTGGCTCGAGGAGGTGCGCATCTTCAGCGGCCAGTTCGGCCAGGTCAGGCCCTTGTTCTCGTGCTCCGGCGGTGCCGGCATGATTTCGAGCTGCGTCACCGACAGCGCGCCCTGCCGGAACGAGGTGCCGATACAGTCCGAACCGGTATCGCCGCCGCCGATCACCACCACATGCTTGCCGCCGGCGAGAATGTCCGGCACCCCGCCGAGCGGCTCGTTGCCGACGCGGCGGTTCTGCTGCGGCAGGAAGTCCATCGCGAAGTGAATGCCTGACAGGTCGCGGCCGGGGATCGGCAGGTCGCGCGGGGCTTCCGCGCCGCCGGTCAGCGCCAGCGCGTCATATTCGTTGAGCATCTCGCGCGGATCGATCGCGCCGCCGACATGGGTGCCGTAATGGAAGGTGACGCCCTCGGCCTGCATCTGCTCGATGCGGCGGTCGATGATGTGCTTCTCCATCTTGAAATCGGGAATGCCGTAGCGCAGCAGGCCGCCGGCCTTGGCCTGCTTCTCGAACACATGGACATCGTGCCCGGCACGCGCCAGCTGCTGCGCGCAGGCCATGCCCGCAGGGCCGGAGCCGACGATCGCGACCTTCTTGCCGGTTTTGCTGGCGGCGATTTCCGGCTTGAGCCAGCCGTTTTCCCAGGCGCGGTCGACGATCGCGCATTCGATGGTCTTGATGGTGACGGGGTTGTCGTCGATGTTCAGCGTGCAGGAGGCCTCGCACGGCGCCGGGCAGATGCGCCCGGTGAACTCCGGAAAATTGTTGGTCGAGTGCAGGTTGCGCGAGGCTTCCTGCCAGTTGCCCTGGTAGACCAGATCGTTGAAATCCGGAATCTGGTTGTTGACCGGGCAGCCCGGCGTTCCCGGCTGGACCGAGCCGGTGCCGTGGCAATAGGGGATGCCGCAATTCATGCAGCGCGCGGCCTGATCGCGGGTATCCTTCTCGCTCAGCGGAACGACGAACTCGTGATAGTGCTGCACGCGCTCGGCGGCCGGCGCGTATTTGCGGTCGTGCCGCTCGATCTCCAGAAAACCCGTAATCTTGCCCATCTAAAAACCCTACGCCCCCGCAGCTTTTTTCCGGTCATTCCGGGGTGCGCCGCAAGGCGCAGACCCGGAATCTCGATGTCGTCTTGCGAGATTCCGGGTTCGCGCGCTGCGCGCCCCGGAATGACGCATGGTGGTGTTACGCTCCGATCGCGATTTTCGGCTCGGCGTCGGCGTTGGCCTTCATTTCCTTCAGCGCGCGGCGGTATTCCACCGGCATCACCTTGCGGAATTTCGGCAGCCATGTCGTCCAGTTGGCGAGAATATCGGCGGCGCGCTTCGATCCCGTCAGCTTGGCGTGGCGGGTGATCAGGATGTGCAGCCGCTCGATGTCGGATTCCAGCAGGTTGGCGAACACGTCGACCCGGCCATGGGCTTCGAGGTCGCCCTCGGCGTGATAGGCGTTCTCGTTGATCATCTCCTCCGACAATACCGGCTCGAGCTCGACCATCGCCATGTTGCAGAGCTTCGGGAAGTCGCCGTTCTCGTCGAGAACGTAGGCCACGCCGCCGGACATGCCGGCGGCGAAATTGCGCCCGGTCTTGCCCAGCACCACGACGATGCCGCCGGTCATGTATTCGCAGCAGTGATCGCCGGCGCCCTCGACCACGGCGATCGCGCCGGAGTTACGCACCGCGAAGCGCTCGCCGGCGATGCCGCGGAAATAGCATTCGCCCTCGATCGCGCCGTACATCACGGTGTTGCCGACGATGATCGATTCCTCCGGCACGATGGCGGAGTTGCGCGGCGGCTTGATGATGATGCGGCCGCCGGACAGGCCCTTGCCGACATAGTCGTTGCCTTCGCCCTCGAGCTCGAAGCTGATGCCGCGTGCCAGCCAGGCGCCGAAGGCCTGGCCCGAGGTGCCCTTAAAGGAGACCTGGATGGTGTCGTGCGGCAGGCCGGCATGGCCGTAGATCTTGGCCACGGTGCCGGACAGCATCGCGCCGGCGCTGCGGTCGGTGTTGTTGATCTCCATGTCGATCTTGACCGGCGCGCCGCGATCCAGCGCGGCCTGCGCCTGCTCGATCAGCCGGCGGTCGAGCACCGCTTCCAGATGATGGTTCTGCGCCTGGGCGTGATAGATCTTCTGGCCCGGCGCTTCCTTCTGGCGCACGAACAGCTTCGAGAAATCCAGTCCCTTGGCCTTCCAGTGCGCCACCAGCGTCGACTGGTCGAGCATCTGGGTCTGGCCCACCATCTCGTTGAAGGTGCGGTAGCCGAGGCTCGCCATGATCTCGCGGACTTCCTCGGCGACGAAGAAGAAGTAGTTGATGACGTGCTCGGGCTGGCCGGTAAAGCGCTTGCGCAGCACCGGATCCTGGGTCGCGACCCCGACCGGACAGGTGTTGAGATGGCACTTGCGCATCATGATGCAGCCGGCCGCGATCAGGGGCGCGGTGGCGAAGCCGAACTCGTCGGCGCCGAGCAGCGCGCCGATCACGACGTCGCGGCCGGTGCGGAAGCCGCCGTCGACCTGCACCACGATGCGGCTGCGCAGCCGCTCGCGCACCAGGGTCTGGTGGGTTTCGGCCAGGCCGATTTCCCACGGCGAGCCCGCGTGCTTGATCGAGGTGAGCGGGGAGGCGCCGGTGCCGCCCTCGAAGCCCGCGATGGTGACGTGGTCGGCGCGTGCCTTGGCGACGCCGGCGGCTACCGTGCCGACGCCGATTTCGGATACCAGCTTGACCGACACCTGGCCTTCGGGATTGACGTTCTTCAGATCGTAGATCAGCTGCGCCAGATCCTCGATCGAGTAGATGTCGTGATGCGGCGGCGGCGAGATCAGGCCGACGCCCGGCGTCGAATGCCGCACCCTGGCGATGGTGGCGTCGACCTTGTGGCCGGGCAACTGGCCGCCTTCGCCGGGCTTGGCGCCCTGCGCCATCTTGATCTGCATCATGTCGGCGTTGACGAGGTATTCCGTCGTCACGCCGAAACGGCCCGAGGCGACCTGCTTGATCGCCGAGCGCATGGAGTCGCCGTTCGGCAGCGGCTTGAAGCGATCGCTCTCCTCGCCGCCTTCGCCGGTGTTGGACTTGCCGCCGATCCGGTTCATCGCGATCGCGAGCGTGGTGTGCGCCTCGCGCGAGATCGATCCGAAGCTCATCGCGCCGGTGGCGAAACGCCTGACGATGTCCTTGGCCGGTTCGACCTGGTCGAGCGGCACGGGTTTGCGCTTCTCATCCTCGGCGGACTTGAGCTTGAACAGGCCGCGCAGGGTCAACAGCCGCTCGGACTGCTCGTTGAGGATCTTGGCGAACGCCTTGTAGCGCTCCAGCGAATTGCCGCGCACGGCATGCTGCAGGGTCGAGACCGATTCCGCGGTCCAGGCATGGTCCTCGCCGCGGGTGCGGTAGGCATATTCGCCGCCGACATCGAGCGCGTTCTTGTAGACCGGCGCATCGCCGAATGCGTCGGCGTGGCGGCGTGCGGTTTCCTCGGCGATTTCAGCCAGGCCCACGCCCTCGATGCGGGTGTGGGTGCCGACGAAATATTTCGAGACGAAATCCGCCTTCAACCCGACGGCGTCGAAGATCTGCGCGCCGCAATAGGACTGATAGGTCGAGATGCCCATCTTCGACATCACCTTCAGCAGGCCTTTGCCGATCGACTTGATGTAGCGCTTGACGATTTCATAATCGTCCAGCGCCGCCGGCAGCCGGTCCTTCATCGCGATGATGGTCTCGAAGGCGAGATAGGGATTGATCGCCTCGGCGCCGTAGCCGGCAAGGCAGGCGAAGTGATGCACTTCGCGCGGCTCGCCGGATTCGACCACGAGGCCGACCGAGGTGCGCAGGCCGGTGCGGATCAAATGGTGATGCACGGCGGCGCAGGCCAGCAGCGAGGGAATCGGAATCCGGTCCGAACCGGCCATGCGGTCGGACAGGATGACGATGTTGATGCCTTCGCGGACGGCGGCTTCGGCGCGCGCGCAGAGTTCATCGAGCACCTGCTCGAGCCCGGCCGCGCCGAGACCGGCGTGGAAGGTGGTGTCGAGCGTGCGCGACTTGAAATGGCTGTCGGCGATTTCCGAGATCGAGCGGATCTTCTCCAGATCCGCGTCCGTCAGGATCGGCTGGCGCACTTCGAGGCGCTTGGTGCCGGCGACGCCCTGCAGGTCGAAAAGGTTCGGCCGTGGCCCGATGATCGAGACCAGGCTCATCACCAGCTCCTCGCGGATCGGATCGATCGGCGGGTTGGTGACTTGGGCGAAGTTCTGCTTGAAGTAGGTGAACAGCGGCTTTGGCTTGTCCGACAGCGCCGAGATCGGCGTGTCGTTGCCCATCGAGCCGTTGGCCTCCTCGCCGGTGGAGGCCATCGGCGTCATCAGGATGCTGATGTCTTCCTGCGAGTAGCCGAACGCCTGCTGCCGGTCCAATAGCGGCAGGTTGGAGCGCATGCCCTTGGTCGGCGCGTCCGGCAGTTCCTCCAGCACGATCTGGGTGCGGTCGAGCCACTCGCGATAGGGATGGCTCTTGGCCAGCTGGGCCTTGATCTCGTCGTCGGGAATGAGGCGGCCCTGTTCGAGGTCGACCAGCAGCATCTTGCCGGGCTGCAGCCGCCACTTGGTGACGATCTGCTCCTCGGGGATCTTCAGCACGCCCATTTCGGAGGCCATCACGATGCGGTCGTCGGAGGTGACGAGATAGCGCGCCGGGCGCAGGCCGTTGCGGTCCAGCGTGGCGCCGATCTGGCGGCCGTCGGTGAAGGCGATCGCGGCGGGGCCGTCCCACGGCTCCATGATCGCGGCATGATATTCGTAGAAGGCGCGGCGCTGCTCGTCCATCAGCGGATTGCCGGCCCACGCTTCCGGAATCATCATCATCACCGCGTGCGGCAGCGAGTAGCCGCCCTGCACCAGGAATTCGAGGCCGTTGTCGAAGCAGGCGGTGTCGCTCTGTCCCTCATAGGAGATCGGCCACAGCCGGGAGATGTCCTTGCCGTAGAGTTCCGAATGCACCGAGGCCTGGCGGGCCGCCATCCAGTTGACGTTGCCGCGCAGCGTGTTGATCTCGCCATTATGCGCGATCATCCGGTAGGGATGCGCCAGCGACCAGGCCGGGAAGGTGTTGGTCGAGAAGCGCTGATGCACCAGCGCCAGCGCGCTCTCGAAATCGGGCTCGCTGAGGTCGGGATAGTACTTGCCGAGCTGGTCGGCGAGGAACATGCCCTTGTAGACCACGGTGCGGCACGACATCGAAACCGGGTAATAGCCGGCCAGGCCGCGGTCGCGGCGCTGGTAGATCGCCTGCGAGATCGACTTGCGCAGGATGTAGAGGCGGCGCTCGAAATCGTCCTCGTCCTTGATATGGGCGCCGCGGCCGATGAACACCTGTATGATGGCGGGCTCGGTCGGCTTGACGGTTTCGCCGAGCGAGGAATTGTCGGTCGGCACGTCACGCCAGCCCAGCAGCTTCAGCTCCTCGGCCTTGATCTGGTCGGCGACGATGCTGGTGATGACTTTGCGCCAGGCCTTTTCCTTCGGCAGGAACAGCGCGCCGACGGCGTAGTCGCCGGGCTTCGGCAGCTTGAAGCCGATCTCGGCCGCCTTGCGCTCGAAGAAGGCGTGCGGAATCTGCACCAGGATGCCGGCGCCGTCACCGGCGCGCGGATCGGCGCCGACCGCGCCGCGGTGCTCGAGATTGCACAGGATGTTGAGCGCGTCGGAAACGATCTGGTGCGACTTCTTGCCCTTGATGTTGGCGATGAAGCCGACGCCGCAGGAATCCTTTTCGAGCGAGGGATCGTAAAGCCCGACGGCCGGCGGCCGCCAGTTGTGTTCGCGCATGGGATTTTCGAGCGCTTCCGGTTTCGAATCCGGGGCCGCCGACAGCGCACCTGCGTTGACGTTTTCGCGCTCGAACTCCGACCCGCTCATCTCAAATCCTCTCAACAAGGCTTAAGGGCCTCACCGTCGTTGGCGCACCTTAGGCGTTCGCGGCACCCACCGGGCCACCGCTCGTCCTCCGCGAGCCGCAATTTCATAATTTCAGACCCGGGCGTTCAGCGTCCCCGACGAACGGCCTTGTCTGTACCTTCTCGGCGGCCGAAGCGCCGAACTTTCGTTGCAATCCCCATGCCGGGTTCGCACCGCAAAAGAGACAGCTCTGCTGTCCTAACTCCGACCATGCCAAATTTTTTTCTATCACACAAGCGCGCGAAAGTCGCCGGTTGCATGGCGCGCCCGCCCGGGCGGCATGACCGGCGGTGCCGCCTCCGATTTGAAGCAAACGCGCCGCGATCCGGCCCAAGCTCCGCCGAATTCGGCGCAGAGGTTCGGCCCCGGGACAAGGAGCGGAAAGCTCCGGGCCGTGGGGCATTGCAGGAGCGTTGGCGCGATGAAGCTGTTCACAGGATGGGTATTGTCGACCGGGCTGATTCTCACGACGGCGGCCGCACATGCGCAGGTTTTGGGGCCGTACGAGATCGGGAGGTCGCCTTACGCTGCAGCCTCCGACATCCAGGGGCCCTATGCGGCGATGCCGCCGGACGTCCCGGTACCACGCTACGGTTATGGTTATGGGCCGAGGTTGCTGCCGCCGCAGGAGGTCTACACAGTGCTGCGCGATGGCGGGTTCTCCCCGCTCGGAGCACCGCAGCAGCACGGCCTGGTCTACACCATCGCGGTGATCGACCGCGTCGGCGACGACGGGCGGCTGGTGATCGACGCCCGCACCGGGCGCATCCTCCGCTTCATGCCCGCCGACCGGATGGGCGGCAATTTCGACGAGGACCAGGCGGTGACCTATGGCCCGGCCGGGCCGCTGCCGATGTACCCCGTCCGAGGGGGCCCGCGACCTCCGGCCGCCATCCCGCATGTCGCCAGCCGGACGCCGCCGGTGCCGCTGCCGAAAGCCTCGCCGCGTAGCGGCGATGCCCTGGCCCCGGCCGCCGCGCCGCCGCAGCAATCGGCCGCGATTCAGGTCAAACCGGCGGAACCGCAAACCGCCCCGCCGCCGGCCGCACCCGCGGTCGTCGCCGCCAAACCCGCAGCACCCCAGATCCTGCCGACCCAGGAAATGCCGAAGATGCAGGGGCTGGATTAGAAAGTTCCATGCTGTCATTCCGGGATGGTCCGAGGGACCAGACTCAAATGCGCAATTGCGCATCGGGGAATCTCGAGATTCTCCGATGTGCAATTGCACATCGTAGTTCGATGCGGAGCCTGTCATCGGGCCGCGCTTTGCGCGGACCCGTTGGCATCGCCCTGGAATGACGATGGGATATTCTTGCACCGCCAATTACCGCCAATACAAAAAAACGCCCCGGTTTCCCGGGGCGTTTTCGTATTCGGAGATACAGCGAAACTCCGCTGTTACGCGGCGGCCTTCTCGGCCGAGGCGTCGACCACCTGCGGGCCTTGCACGCTGGTGGAAATCGGAATGCTGCGGGGCTTCTTGGCCTCGGGGATCTCGCGCACGAGATCGACATGGAGCAGGCCGTTCTCGAGCGAGGCGTTCTTCACCACGACGAAATCGGCAAGCTGGAAGGCGCGTTCGAAGGCGCGCGCGGCGATGCCGCGATACAGCACCTCGGCCTTGCTCTGGCTGGTTTCGGTGGCGGTCTTTTCGCCCTTGATCGTCAGCGTGTTTTCCTTGGCGACGATCGAGAGTTCGTTCTGCGCGAAGCCGGAAACCGCAACCGTGATGCGGTAGCTGTTATCGCCGGTGCGCTCGATGTTGTAGGGCGGATAGCCGGGGCTGCCGTCGGGGGTAGCACGGTCGAGCAGCGAAAACAGCCGGTCGAAGCCGACGCTGGAACGATAGAACGGGGTGAGATCGTAAGTACGCATGGTGTAGTCCTCCATTGAGCGACTGTTGAAGTAACCCGCCCGCCGATCGGGCCGGGCTTTCGTCGGTGTGCAGCCTGGCGTTCCGGTATGTCCGAAACGCTGGTAGCGGCCTGCACGAAGGTGATATGGGAGGGCGATAAGCGCGTTCAAGAAGCGGCAGCCGGCCGCTTTTTTCACGTTTGTGCTCCTGCCCGCCCTTGATTTCCAGCGCCCTTCACCTAGCCGGTTCCCCGCCCATGACGCTCGTCTCGATCCCCGCCAACCCGGTCCCGGACGACGTCGTCACCGGCACCATCAAGACGCCTGACGGCGCCGAACTGCGCTTCGCGCGCTGGGCGCCGCCGGCGGGCCGCAAGGGCACGGTCTGCGTCTTCACCGGCCGCAGCGAGCAGATCGAGAAATATTTCGAGACCGTGCGCGACCTGCGCGACCGCGGTTTCGCGGTGGCGATGATCGACTGGCGCGGGCAGGGCCATTCGTCGCGCCGGCTGCGCGACCCGCGCAAGGGCTATGTCCGCGACTTCTCCGATTACGAGGTCGACGTCGAGACCTTCGTGCAGCAGGTGGTGCTGCCGGATTGCCCGCCGCCGCATTTCGCGCTGGCGCATTCGATGGGCGGCGCGGTGATGCTGCGGGTCGCCCATGCCGGCAAACGCTGGTTCGACCGCATGGTGCTGTCGGCGCCGATGATCGATCTGCCCGGGCACCGCACCGGGCTGCCAGCACGGCTGCTGTTGCGGGCGCTGCGGCTGGCCGGGCAGGGCGGCCGCTATATTCCCGGCGGCGGCGACGCGCTGAGCGGCACGGAATCCTTCGTCAACAATCCCCTGACCAGCGATCCCGTGCGCTATGCCCGCAACGCCGCCATCCTCGAGGAGGATCCGACGCTCGGCCTCGGCTCGCCGACGGTGGCCTGGGCCGATACCGCGTTCCGGGCGATGCACGGTTTCCGCGCCTCCGACTACCCCTCGCAGATCCGCCAGCCGATCCTGATGCTGGCGGCCAGCAACGACACCATCGTGTCGACCGCGGCGATCGAGGAATTCGCCTATCACTTGCGCGCCGGCTCGCATCTGGTGATCGCCGGCGCCAAGCACGAAATCCTGCAGGAGCAGGACCGCTACCGCGCCCAGTTCTGGGCGGCGTTCGACGCCTTCGTGCCGGGCACGCCGCTGTTCAAATGAGCGGGACCGAATGGCCTCCCAAGGTCAGGAATTTGCCGTCCGCTTCTCGACGACGGTCAGTTTCATCGGGGGAACGCCGGCTTTCAAAAGCCCTTCGCGATAGTGGGCGGTATCGGCCGGAGTCTTCCAGCGGAAATTCCTGAGATGTCGCTCGACCGTCAGGCCGGGAAAGCTGCTCAACAAGGCTGCGGTCGCCTTCGCCGCTTCGCTGCTTCGTCCCAGTTGCGCGAGCGCCGCCGCCCGTAGCGCCAGGACCTGAAGATGATTGGGATTCAGGTAAAGGGCTTCGCGTGCCCAGGACAGCGAGGCATCGTACTGTCCCAGCAGATAGTGACTGAACGCGCTCAATGCGGCCCATTGATATCGCGGGTCGCTGTTGCCGCGCTGCACCGCCATCGAGAACAGCTCGATCGCCTGTCGATGCTCGCCGACCACGAGGTGGCACATGCCCTGAACGCCGCGGGCGCCCATGTCGTAGGGGTTGAGTTCGACCGCCCTCTTGACCGCTTCCAGCGCGGCCTCGTAGTTGCCTTCCATCGCGTTCAAATAGGCCAGGATGGAGAACGCGAACGACGAGCGGGGATCGAGCCGGACGCCGGTTTCCGCGAGACTCATCGCCTCGCCCCACAATTCGCGCGTGCTCCTGATCCATCCATAATGCACGCCCTGAACCAGGATGGTGGCGAGATAGGCGTGCGCGATCGCCAGCGCGGGATCGAGCGCGACGGCCTCCCTGAACAGGCGGATGGAGGCCTCGAAATCCGCCTGGGTCTGCTGATAATAGTGCGACAGCCCCTTCAGGAAGCGGTCCCATGCGGTCAGGTCGGCCGACGGGGCGCGGGCCGGAGCGGACGCTTCGGCGCGAAAAATCTCCGGAGCGATCGCCGCCGACAGGCTGGCGGTGATCTCGTCCTGCATCGCGAACAGTTCGCCGATGTCCCGGTCATAGCGGCCGGTCCATAATTGTGCGCCGTTCTCCGGCGCGATCAGCTCGGCGGTGACGCGGATCTTGGTCCCGGCGCGCCTGACCGTCCCCTGGATCAGATAGGTCGCGTCGATTTCCCGGGCGATCAGCCGGGTGCCGAGATTCCCGCCCTTGAACGCGAAGGTCGAGCTTCGGCTCAGCACCCGGTAGAAGGACTGCAGCGACAGCGCGTGGATCAGGTCCTCGGTGAGCCCGTCGGAAAAATATTCGTCGGTGCTGTCGCTGAGATTGGCGAAGGGAAGCACGCCGACGATCGCGGTTCGATATTGCGCCGGCAGCGCCGACGGGTTTTTGGGGTCCCGCCCACTGCTGTCGGACCCGGCCGGCTGCCAGGTCCAGACATTCACCGGCTCGTCGATGTTCTTGAATTGCCGGCTCCCGGCATCGGCAAGGCTGACACTGAGATGCTTGCCGGCCTCCTGATAGGCCTTGTCCGAAACGGCCATGCCGCCCGGCGGAGCAACCGCTTCGAGGCGGACGGCGATGTTGACGCCGTCGCCGAACACCTCGTCTTCATCGACGATCACATCCCCCATGTGGATGCCGACACGGAATTTCATCACCCGGTCGGCGGGAAGCTGGCTGTTGCGCTCGGCCATCAGGGTCTGCGCCGCGACGGCGCACTCGATGGCCCCGACGATGCTCGGAAACTCCAGCAGGAAACCGTCGCCGGTGTTCTTTACAACCCGGCCGCCGTGATTGAGGAAGATCGGATGGAGCGCAGTTCGATGGGCCTTGAACGCGGCGTGGGTGCCGGCCTCGTCGATACCCATCATTCGCGAGTAACCGGCGACGTCAGCGCAGACGATGGCAGCCAGCCGTCTTTCCATCTCCTGAAAGTCCCTGAATCGGAAACAAGTTCCACGCTGTCGACGGGCAGGTTTCAGCGAGTTTAGAACACATTGCCGCTGTCCGACGCCAGAGGCTTTCGTGCTTTCACAATGTAGTACAATCCTGGCAGGGTTGGCATCGACAGCCGCCGCCGGGAGCATCAAGCGTACCGCAGGTTGTCACGCGCGCCTCGATATACTCTTGCTATGCCGCCGCTTCCCGTCGGCGAGCGTTAACACAGGTCCGGAGTCCAGCGAATGACAGAGCCATCGACTTACACGCCGCCCAAGGTCTGGACATGGAACAAGGACAGCGGCGGCAAGTTCGCCAGTATCAACCGCCCGGTCGCCGGACCGACCCATGACAAGGAACTGCCGGTCGGCCGTCATCCGCTGCAGCTTTATTCGCTCGCCACGCCGAACGGAACCAAGGTCACCGTGATGCTGGAGGAGCTGCTGGCGCTCGGCCACAGCGGGGCGGAATACGACGCCTGGCTGATCAAGATCGACGGCGATCAGTTCGGCAGCGGTTTCGTCGCGGTCAATCCGAACTCCAAGATACCGGCGCTGATGGATCGCAGCGGACCCACGCCGATCCGGGTATTCGAATCCGGCGCCATCCTGGTCTATCTCGCCGAGAAGTTCGGGGCGCTGCTGCCGACGGATGCCGCGACCCGCGCGGAATGCCTGTCCTGGCTGTTCTGGCAGATGGGCAGCGCGCCCTATCTCGGCGGCGGGTTCGGCCATTTCTACGCCTACGCGCCGACCAAGATCGAATACGCCATCGACCGCTTCGCGATGGAGGTGAAGCGCCAGCTCGACGTGCTCGACCGCCGCCTGGCGGACCACGCCTACCTCGCGGGCGACGCCTATACGATCGCGGATATCGCGGTGTGGCCGTGGTATGGCGGCCTCGCCAAGGGCCTGCTCTACGGCGCCGGCGAATTCCTGTCGGTGCAGGACTACAGGAACGTGCAGCGCTGGACCGACGCCATCGCCGCCCGGCCGGCGGTGAAGCGCGGGCGCATGGTCAACCGGACCTGGGGCGAGCCGTCGAGCCAGTTGCACGAGCGCCACGACGCCGGCGATTTCGACACCAGGACGCAGGACAAATTGGCCCCGGCGGGCTGAAGGGCTTTTGGGAACCGCGATGCGGGAAGCCGCGCGGGAGCCTCGTTTGGGGCTCCCGGTGATTAACGTTTGGGCATCACCAGCAAGCCGCGAAGCTCGTCGATCTGGCGGGCGAGACTGAGCGCCTGGGCCTTCAGGACGCGCACGGCGAGGCTCTGGTGCCCCAGTCTCACCAATTCCGCGATGCGTTCGTTGAAAGCAGCCAATTCACCGAACAACCCGTCCAGCTGACGCTGCACCGGCGAGCGCCAGGCCTGCCGGCTGGGGTCCAGCGCCACCGTCATGGATTTTGCTTTCTTCGCGCTCATGACCAATTTAAAGCAAATCCCGTGCCGAATGTGGCGGACATGGGGCAAGGGCCAAATTCGGCCCCGCAAGTCTCCCCGGGCTGCGCCCGGCGGTCCGCTCACGCCGCGCGCAGATTATAAACCGCGCTGCCCGCCAGATAGATCCCGAGAAAAATCATCGCGATCAGGAACCAGCGGCGGAAGGCTTCGGGCTGCATCCGGGTACGCACCGACTGGCCGATGAACATGCCGGCAAAGGCGGCCGCCATCGCCACCGCGCCGGGCAAGGCGGTCGCGGCGTTGAGGAGGCCGGCGCTGGTGAGATTGAACGCCAGCGATACGGTGGCGACCGTGAAGAACACGCCGAGCGCCTGCACCAGCTCGTCCTTCTCCATTCCGATCGCCTGCATGAACGGCATCGAGGGGATCACCTGCACGCCGGTCGCGGCCGAAACCACGCCGGTGGCCAGGCCGACGATGCCGCCGATCCATTTTTCGTCGCGGGGGGCGACCTTGAAGCTGAACTTGCTCAGTCCCACCACGGCGTAGATCACCAGCAGCGCGCCGAGCACGACGGCGCCGTAGCGCGCGTAGGGGCCGGTCAGCATGCCCGCGTTGAGCCAGATGCCGATCACGGTTCCCACCATCAGCGGCCACAGCCGCCGCACGATGTCGCGCAGATAGGGGCCGACGAAGGTCTGCCAGATGTTGGTGACCACGGCGGGCACGATCACGATCGCCAGCGCGTGCGAGGGCGGCATGGTGACCGCGAGCAGGCCCATCGACACCGTCGGCAGGCCGAGCCCGATCACGCCCTTGACGAAACCGGCGAGCAGGAAGGCGGCGGCGATCAGAATCAACAAGGGATCGAGCATGCCTGCACATTGACCGATCGGCGCCGGCGGCACAATCTGCAGGTTACGGAGCCTGCCTTCGGATACAACGAAGGCTGTCATTCCGGGATGGTGCGCCAGCACCAGACCCGGAATCTCGAGATTCTCCGATGTGCAACTGCACATCGTAGTTCGATGCTTCGCATCGTCCCGGAATGACGGTAGGAACCCGCCATGCGTTTCGACCTGGTCGACCTGCAGCTGTTCGTCGCGATCGCCGATAGCAGCAGCATCACCGCCGGCGCGGATCGCGTCCATCTGGCGCTGGCCTCCGCCAGCGCCCGCATCAAGGGCCTGGAGCAGGCGCTCGGCGCCACGCTGTTGAAGCGCGGCCGGCGCGGCGTCGAGCTCACCGCGGCCGGCGAGAGCCTGCTCGATCATGCCCGCATCATCCTCCACAATGTCGAGATGATGCGCGGCGATCTCGCTGCCTATGGCAGCGGCGCCAGGGCGCGCGTGCACCTGCTCGCCAACACCTCGGGGCTGTCGGAGCACCTGCCGAAGGCGCTGGCCGCCTTCCTGCGCGAACATTCCGAACTCAGCGTCGACGTCGAGGAGCGCGAAAGCACCGATATCGCCGCCGCGATCGCCACCGGGGCGGCCGATCTCGGCTTCGCGGCCGAGCATGCCTTGCCGGACCATGTCGAGCGGTTTGCCTTCAGCGAGGACCGCCTGACCCTGGTGACGGCGCGGCGCGGCGATCTCGCCGGCCGCCGCCAGATCGATTTTGCGGAACTGGCGGATCGCGACTTCGTCGGGCTGACCAACGCGACCGCGCTGCAGGTCCATATCGCAAAGCATGCCGCGCGGCTCGGCCTGCGCCTGAATTTCCGGGCGCGGTTGCGGGATTTCGACGCGATCTGCCAGCTGGTGGCCGCCGATGTCGGTGTCGCCGTGGTGCCGGAAGCCGCCGCCCGCCGCTGCGCCGGATCGATGCCGATCGCGATGATCCGGATTCGCGACGCCTGGGCCAACCGCAAACTCGCGATCTGCGCCCGCAGTTTTAAAACCTTGCCGCGCCCGGCGAAGCTGTTGGTGGAGCATCTGCGCAAGGCGGCGGGATAGCGAGAAATCGTAGCCCGGATGGAGCGTAGCGCAATCCAGGGATCCGTGCACCGGCGCCCCGGATTGCGCTGCGCTCCATCCGGGCTACATTCGAGAGATTCACTTCGCCGTCTCGACTCCCGCGGCCTTGATCACGCCAGCCCATTTCGCGATTTCGGTTTCGATGAAGCCGCGAAAATGCTCCGGGGTGTCGCCGATCAATTCGGCGCCCTGGCTGGCGAGTTTTTCCCTCACGGCGGGATCGCGCATCGCCTCGGTCGCGATTTTGTTCAGCGCGGCGACGATTGCGGGCGGCGTGGCCGCGGGCGCGACCATGCCGTACCAGTTCTCGATCCGCAGCTCCGGCATGCCCTGTTCGGCGGTGGTCGGCACCTCCATCGCAGTCGGCGCGCGCTGCGGCGAGCCGATCGCGATGCCGCGCAAGGCCCCCGCCTTGACCTGCGGCAGCAGGATCGGCAGGTCGAGGAACGCCATCTGCACCTGCTGGCCCAGGAGATCGTTGACCGCGGGCGCAGCCCCCCGATAGGGCACGTGCACGATGTCGATCTTGGCGGTGAGTTTCAACAACTCGCCGGCCAGATGCGGCAGGCTGCCGGGGCCGGACGACGCAAAATTGAGTTTGCCTGGTTGCGCCCTGGCGAGCGCGATCAATTCCCTGATGTCGCGGGCGGGAACGTTGTTGGCCACCACCAGCATTTCCGGCACCGTGGCAACCAGGGTGATCGGTTGAAGATCCTTCAGCGTGTCGTAGGCGACTTTTTCCATGCCGGGGCTGATGGCGAGCGCGCCCGCGCTCGAAATCGCGATGGTGTAGCCGTCGGGCGCGGCCTTCGCCACCGCGTCGGTGCCGAGCACGCCGCCCTGGCCGGCGCGATTGTCGATCACGACCGGCTGTTTCGTCAGTTCCGACATGCGCTGGCCGATCACCCGGGCGATGATGTCGTTGGGGCCGCCGGCTGGAAACGGCACGATCAGGCGGATCGACCTGGTGGGAAATTCCTGCGCCGTGGCCAGGGCCGGCCAGAGCAGCAAGGCAACTCCGCTCAGCACGACGCTTGAAATTTTCATGAAAACTCCCGGCGCGGACGTCTGTGCGTCTGTCGCGATCGGGCTTGTATAGCAAATCCTGCTGAAGCGCGCGGCGCCTCAGAGCGTTTTCAAGCGAAGTGGAAACCGGTTCGCGTTAAGAAAACGCGTCAAAACAAGAATCTGGAGCCCCGCTTCGATTCCATCGAAGCGGAAAAGGCACTAGCCGTTCAGCAGCTTCATCGCCTCTTCATGCACGCGCGGATCGCCGGCGGCGATGATGCGGCCGCCGCCCTGGGCGGGGCCGCCTTCCCAGGTGGTGACGATGCCGCCGGCCCCGGTGATGATCGGGATCAGGGCGGCGATATCGTAGGGTTTCAGCTCGGTCTCGACCACGAGGTCGAGATGGCCGGCGGCGAGCATGCAGTAGGAATAACAGTCGCCGCCGTAGCGCGACAGCCGCACCGCCTGCTCGACGCGGCCGAAGATGGCGCGGTCGGCTTCGTTCATCAACAGCGGGCTGGTGGTGTAGGAGGTCGCCTCTTTCAGCGAGGCGCAGCGCCGCACCGCGAGCTTGCGTTCGCCCGACGGCCCCTGATAATGCGCCGAGCCGCTGTCGCCGGAGAAACGCTCGCCGATAAAGGGTTGATGCATCATCCCGAACACCGGCGTGCCCTTGTGCAACAGCGCGATCAGCGTGCCCCAGATCGGAAACCCGGCGATGAAGGATTTGGTGCCGTCGATCGGATCCAGCACCCAGACATATTCGGCGTCTTCGCGCTCGCTGCCGAATTCCTCGCCGACGATGCCGTGCTGAGGGAAATTGGCCTTGATCAGCCGCCGCATCACCGCCTCCGCGGCGCGATCGGCTTCGGTCACCGGATCGAAATCATGGCTCTTGCTCTTGTTGTCGACCAGGAGCGAGGTGCGGAAGAACGGCAGGATGGTTTCCCCGGACGAGGTCGCAAGCCGGCCGATGAAGGCTGTAAAATCGATGACCGTCACGGCGATTCCTTGACTTGGCGCAGGATGGAGGATTATCGGACCTTGCCTAACCCAATCCGGCTGGCAGCGCACGGGTCACGGCCGTCTATCCCTACTTCTATCGCACCTTTTCCCGCCTGCGAATCGGCCGCTCCAGTCATGAATATTTTGATGATGGCTCTGATCACGAAATCGAGAGCATGGTTAAATACGCCGTTGCGGGGCTGGCTCTAAATGCTGATTTTTTGCGTAACCATTTGAAATAAAATAGTAAAACTTGTAGCTGTGACTTTTTTGTCCCGCCCGCGCGCGGCGTGGCATTTTGCACCGAAAATAACTCGAAAGCTCTTGCGTTTTGTGCAGCGCGGTCGCATATTGTTGCGGTGCGGTAGCGCCTCGCGCTATCGCTGCCCTCCTTGGGCGTTTCCTCCCTAGACTTGGGCCGCTTGTTCATTCAAGCGGCCCTTTTTTCTTTTCTTGTAGGTGTGCGTCATCGATTCTCACGCGCGCTTGTTTCATTCGCGCTTCGGAATGACGAGAAGAGAAAGTCTACTCGGCCGCCGCCTGGAACGGGCCGAGGTCAACGAGCGGAACGGTGGCAAGCGCCTCCGCCAGGACAGCGAAATCGGCAGCCACCCGCGCAAAGCCCGGGCTGCGCTCGCGGCGCCGCTCGTCCATGTAGATCGCGCGGTTGAGCTCGAGCTGGATGGCATGCAGGCCGGAGGCCGGATTGCCGTAATGTTCGGTGATGAATCCGCCGGCATACGGCTTGTTGCGTCCGACCGAATAACCGAGCCGGCTCATGGTTTCCTCGACCATGTCGGGCAACAGGCCGGCGCAGCTGGTGCCGTAGCGGTCGCCGATCACGATATCCGGCCGCCGCGGCTCGTCGCGCGACACGCCTACCGAGGGCATCGAGTGGCAATCCACCACCACCACGGTGCCGAACGTCTGATGCGTCTTGTTGATCAGCCGCCGCAACGCGCGGTGATAGGGCTTGTAGAGCGCCTCGATCCGCGCAAGCGCGTCGTCGACCGACAGCCGCTCGCGATAGATCTCCTGGCCGTCGCCGACCACGCGCGGGATGGTACCGAGGCCGCCGGCCACCCGCATCGACCGCGTATTGGCGAAACTCGGCAGCCTGCCGGAAAACATCCGCGGATCGAGTTCGTAGGGCTCGCGGTTGACGTCGACATAGGAGCGCGGGAAATGCACCCGGACCGTCGGAAAGCCGAGCTCGCTCAAGCCGCCGATCAGCTCGTCCATGAAGGAATCCTCGGAGCGGCGCAGCGCGGCGAGATCGATTCGCGAGGCCTCGAGGAATTCGTCCGGATAGACCGAGCCGGAATGCGGGGAGTTGAAGATGATCGGCGCCCGCCACGTGGCCGGCTCGACGATCTCGAACGGGGGCGACAGTTCGCCATTGGACTGAGTCATCGCCGGGCGCCGTCCCTGAAATCCGCTGCTCTGGAGCCTTTGCGATTCGGCCAGAAAAACGGAGCTTTTATGGGACCGCATTGTCCGTAATCGCAGCCATTCTGCCAAGCGAAAAAACCCTTCGCACGCCTGGAACGTGTCTTAATCACCGTAAATGGCCGTCTTCATTGCGTCGGGGCGCATTCCGGTTCAGAAATACCCCTTGGAAGCCGCCGCGCCCGGAACCTTTCACCCGAAATTTACCCTCTGTCGGGCTTAGTGAGCGGACCAATCCTCTTATTCGGGATTCAACGATCCTCGCCATGCACAAAATCCTCCTCGCCGAAGACGACAACGACATGCGCCGCTTTCTGGTCAAGGCGCTGGAAAACGCTGGTTTTCAGGTTTCCCCCCACGACAACGGCATGTCGGCCTATCAGCGGCTGCGCGAGGAGCCGTTCGAGATGCTGCTCACCGACATCGTGATGCCCGAGATGGACGGCATCGAGCTGGCGCGGCGGGCTTCGGAACTCGACCCCGACATCAAGATCATGTTCATCACCGGCTTTGCCGCGGTCGCCCTGAATTCCGATTCGGAAGCGCCGAAGAACGCAAAGGTGCTGTCCAAGCCGGTCCACCTTCGCGAATTGGTCAGCGAAGTGAACAAGATGCTGGCGGCATAGGATTTTAGCCAAAACAACAGGCTAAGCCTGCAAATTCCTCCAAAACGGCGTGCCAAGCATCCTTGCCTGCCCGCTTTGGAGCCGATATACGGACCCCACCCGTCGTTAAGGTTTCAGGGCGCGTAGCTCAGCGGGAGAGCACCTCGTTGACATCGAGGGGGTCACAGGTTCGATCCCTGTCGCGCCCACCATTTTCGCCCTCTATCCTCCCGCTTCTTCATGGCGCCGCCTCGCGCGAGGGCGACCTCGCCGCGCGATTGCGTAGCGATTGCAAGCGCCGATGGCGCTGCGGGCAGCTAGCGGATGGCTAGGGCGATTTCAGATCGGGCGTCCGCTCCGTATGGCAGCCGTTGCGGCCACCATTGAAGCGGCAAACCAGATGGCAGGATCGATCCATCGCGCAATCCAGGAAGAACCAGGCGAAATAGGACAACAGGACGATGAAGGCGACCCACAACGTTGCCTTGGTCGATCGATCCATGTGCGTAACCGACGAATCCCGGTGAAGCCGACAGCCGGATGGCCTGCGTCCCATCTTATGCACGATGGCAGGCATTGCAAAAGCGCATTGGCCGGTTTGATCCATGCCCTTGACGCGGCTGTCAGTCGGATCAGACTGAGGCCAAATCACCCCGGGAGCCGCCTATGAAATTTCTCATTACCGCGCTCGATACCTCTGGAAGCGTCACCTTGCAGCGGGAATCTGTTCCCGCCGCCGTGAAGAAGGCCGCTGAACTGATATCGGACGGTTGCTGGGACGTGGAAATCATTGCCCCCGATGGCGCCGCCTACCAGCCGGGCGAGTTCGAGCAGTTGAAAGAGCGGGTGGGGGCTTAAGCTCCCGACGAAAAGCGCTTTACATGGCTTAGCCCTCCGCGCGCGGGCGCGCCGCCATCCGGCGGATCAGGCGGGCGACGATCTTCGCCGCCTCCGATGGTGGATGGTGCGCACTCAGCGACATCCAGGTGGTCTGCAGGATTTTCGGCCGCACAATCGGGACGGCGCTGAGCTCGCCGGCGGCGATCTCGCGCGAAAACACCTCGCGCGGCGAGATGGTGGCGAGATCCGAAGCCAGCATCACGTCGCGGATCAGCGGGGTCGATCCCGCCTCGAACCTGATGTCGAGTTCGAACTGCTGCGCGGCGGCCAGCCCCGTAAGCACGCTGGTCAGGCTGTTGGGGCGCACCGGCAGAGCCAGCGGGATCTCGCCGAGCGCGCGCACCGCGATCTCGCGCCGGCGCGCCATCGGGTGATCGCGCCGCGTGATCAACTCCACCTCGCTGCGTGCCAGCACCTCGGCATTGGCGACGCGGCCGCGCCGGTAGCGATTGTAGATCGCGATCTCGACCCGCCCCGCCGCCAGCCATTCCTCGACCTGGCCGCTGTAGCCCTCGAGCGCGCGCAGCCTGATGCCGGGGACGCTGGCGCGCAATTCGCCGGCGATCGCCGCGATCAGGCCGCGCGAGGCCACCGGCACCACCCCGAGCGTGACCTCGCCGTGCGGCTCGGCGCGCTCGCCTCGGGCTGCCTCCGCCCAGGCATCGGCGTCAGCGACCAGCGCGCGGGCGCGCGGCAGCATGCGCTCGCCGAGTTCGGTCAGCACCACGCCGCGCCCGGTGCGGTGGAACAGCCGGCCCTGGATGCTGCGTTCCAGCGCCGCCAGTTGCCGGCTCAGTGCGGACTGCGCCACGCCGGCGATCGCCGCGGTCCGCGCGTAGCTGCCATTGGCGGCGACCTCGACGAAGGTTTTGAGCTGCTTGATGTCCATGATTTCCGGATATGCCATAATCGTAATTCTGAATTCCCGGAAGTGATAATACCGCATAACGGCAAGCGGGGATAGGATCGCCGGATGAACAGCTCATCCGACAGGCTTGCTCCGACCGGTCCGCTCGCGGGCCTGCGCGTGCTCGACATCTCCACCGTGGTCGCCGGCCCGTTCGCCTCCACCATGCTTGCCGATCTCGGCGCCGACGTGCTCAAGGCGGAAATGCCGGGCGAGGGTGACGCGCTGCGGCGTCTCGCGCCGCACAAGGACGGCGTGCCGCTATGGTGGAAGGTCACCAACCGCAACAAGAAGGGCATCACGCTCGACCTGCGCAAGCCCGACGGCAAGGCGCTGCTCGGTCGCCTGGTCGCCGACCGTGACGTGCTGGTGGAGAATTTCCGCACCGGCACGCTCGACGAATGGGGCATCACGCGCGACTGGCTGCAGGGCATCAATCCAAGGCTCACCATCCTGCGTGTCACCGGCTTCGGCC